>WNFR01000566.1_pt1 | contig 67928 bp, 63 predicted proteins | sample 5400221 | NCBI WGS metagenome assembly WNFR01 (sample SAMN13153357, study PRJNA577476) | soil metagenome | isolation source: 40 cm soil under Madrone tree | place: USA:California | collected 2016-06-14
CAATGGTCTCGTTTGTCGCCGGACCCGAGCCATCCTACGTTACCGGAGCGAATCTTACAGTCGATGGCGGACTGAATGCCTGACCTCAAGAACTGCTGAAGTCGTAGGAGACGGGGTCATGGGCAGTCTCGACAACAAAACCGCGCTTGTTACCGGAGCCTCTCGCGGCATCGGTCGCGCCACCGCGCAAGCGCTTGCCGATGCAGGCGCGCATGTCATCGTGCATTATGGTCGCGCCGCCGCGGAGGCCCAAACTCTGGTCAACAGCATCCGCGCAGCAAAGGGACGCGCTGATGCTGTCCAGGCTGAAGGGTCACCGGCGCTATCATTCCCGTTAACGGCGGCTCCAAGCTGTAGAGAGGAAAAAATGAGCGAGACAATAGAATCCAAGAACAAAGCGCTTGTCCTAAAAGCGTTTGATACTCTCTTTAACAAACGAGACTACTCCGCGGCCGAGAAATTCTGGTCGCCGCAATACATCCAGCACAGTGCCCACATCGCGCCGGGTCGTGATGGCCTGTTCAACCTCGTCAAGAGTCTCCCCGTCACACTCGCGTACGAACACGGCTTGATCATGGCCGAAGGAGACTTCGTCATCGTCCACGGCCGCTTTTCAAACTTCGGTCTCCCCGTAAACTGGATCGCCGCCGACATTCTCCGCATCAAGAACGGCATCCTCCTCGAGCATTGGGACGTCATTCAGGACGAAGCCACGCGTGCCTCTTCCAAAAGTGGCCTCCCCATGTTCGGCGATCATTTCCCAAAATGAATTCCGACGATTGTCGCAGAATCCGGTCAGCTGCACCAATTCAGTCACTCCGCTCAATTGTTTCGAATGGCCCATCGTTGTGGCGTAAAGCATGAGTTCTCCGGCGGAACCATTTGCATCGCTTCGACCGCGCGCCAATCTGCCTTTCAGCTCCAGACTAATTCCGCAAAATCAGCTAACCGCTTCGTTTTCATATTCATCCAAACTACTCCGCCTGCAAGCCCTTTCTTTTGATATTCATACAAAATGCCCGGGGGTGGGGGTACCTTTCGATTCCTCTAAGTCCTGTATTTGCGACTCTTACGAAAAAAGCGGGGGTGTGGGTCAACTTTTGCCAATTTGGGAATCTCCTGCGCTCTTCTTTCACACTCTTGCACAGGAGCGAAAATTATCTCATTTCGTTTCTGTGTCTTGCGCACTCTTGGACAAGACACTCGGGTGTACCCTCTGCAGCGGCAAACAGCCGCTATGCTCCCCTGTGCTATTCTTCCAGTTCGCATTCCGAAAGTGAGCGCCGCATGACCGCACGCGTCCTCGACGGACTGAAAATTCGCGATCAGATCTTCCTTGAATTGAACGACGAAATCGCTCGCCTCGCCACGCAAGGCATCCGTCCGGGCCTCGCTGCCGTCCTCGTAGGAGATAATCCCGCTTCGCAGCTCTACGTCAAAAGCAAAATCGCAGCGTGCGAACAGCTCGGCATTGCCAGTTGGCTGCACGCTCCTTCCTCTTCCATCACTACGGAAGAAATGCTTGACCTCGTCGACCAACTCAATCGCGATGACAACGTCGACGGCATCCTCATCCAGCTTCCTCTCCCCAAGAAAGTGGACACCAAGAAAATTCTGGAAGCGGTTGACCCCGCAAAGGACGTGGATGGTTTTCATCCCATGAATTTGGGAAGACTCGTCAGCGGCCGCGAAGGACTCGTCGCTTGCACACCCGCAGGCTGCATGGAAATTCTCCGGCGCAATCAAATTCCCATCGAAGGCGCCAACGCCGTCGTCCTCGGCCGCAGCGATATCGTCGGCAAGCCGATGGCGCTTCTTCTCATGCACGCCAACGCCACCGTCACTATCTGCCACTCGAAGACGCGCGATCTTCCCGATGTCGTTCGCCGTGCGGACATCGTCGTCGCCGCCATGGGTAAGGCCGGATACGTAAAAGCAGACTGGCTCAAGCCCGGCTCCGCCGTCATTGACGTTGGCACGAACAAAATTACCGACGAGCTCGAAGCCGAAGAGCTCCTGAAAAGTTTTCCGCAGCGCCTCGCAAAATTCCGCGAGAAGGGCTCGGTCCTAATCGGCGACGTTCATCCCGACGCCGTCAACACCGCCGGCGCCCTCACGCCCGTTCCCGGCGGCGTCGGCCCCATGACCATTACCATGCTCATGAGCAACACCGTCAAAGCCGCCCGCCTTCGCCGTTCGCGCGCCGCCGTCGGAGCGACTCTGTAGTGGCGAATTTCTGAATTCGCGCGTCCTATGAATTTATGAAACGACTCGGCCTCACCGGAGGAATCGCCAGCGGCAAAAGTTGGGTCGCATCGCAACTCCGCGAACTCGGCTTTCACGTTCTCGACGCGGACTCTCTCGGCCATCAACTCATCGAGCGCGGTCAGTCCGCGTACCAATCCGTCGTTGATGAATTCGGAGAGAACATTCTTCGCCCCGACCGTTCCGTTGACCGCAAAAAACTCGGCGCGGTCGTTTTCGCCGACCATGCAAAACTCGCGAAGCTCAATTCCATTCTCCATCCGCGCATCGAAGCGGCCATGGACGCGCAATTTTTCCTATGGGAAAAAGAAAATTCGCATGACGCCGTTTTCGTCGAAGCCGCGCTCCTCGTCGAAGCCGGCATACATAAACGCCTCGATGGTCTCGTGGTTGTCTACTGCCGGCCCGAAGAACAAATCGAGCGCCTCCGCGCGCGCGGCCTCAGCGAAAAAGAGGCGTGCCACCGCATCGCATTGCAACTCTCCAACGAAGAAAAGCTCAAATACGCTACCTACAAAATCGACACTTCGGGAACGATGCAGCACACGCGGGAACAAGTCGCCGCACTCGCGGAAGAACTCCGGAGGCATCCCGTATGACCGCGCCTTCTTGCTTACTTTTTTCTATAATGGAAGTCTCAATCGAAGAGCCCGGTATGCCCTGGAAGGACAGAGAAGGACAACAACCATGAGTCCCACGAAGAAAAACGCAAGCCAGTCCTCTCGCATCGTCGTGATTGTTCTCTTGCTGCTCGCCGGCGCGTATTGGGCCGGCGCTCGGTGGGGACCGCGTGATCCGCAAGATGTCGGCGCCGTTCCGCTCGGCTCAGATTCCAAGTCCGCGAAAAATGCTTCCTTCGCGCAGCGCGATGCCGCCCTCACCGACGACGAATCCATCAACGTTCGTGTCTACCGCCAGGCATCGCCCGCCGTTGCAAACATTCTGACTAAAGCCACCGAGTACGATTTCTTCATGGACCCGGTTCCCGTCGAAGGTGCCGGCTCCGGTTTTATCATTGATACGAAGGGTTACATCCTCACCAACAATCACGTCGTTGAAGGCGCGCAATCCATCGAAGTTGTTCTTGGCGATCAATCCCGTTATTCCGCGAAAGTCGTCGGCGCAGACCCGCGCAACGACGTCGCGCTCATCAAAATCGAACCGAAAAATAAACCGCTCGTTGCGCTTCCGCTCGGCGATTCTTCCACGATTCAAGTCGGCCAAAAAGTTCTCGCCATCGGCAATCCGTTCGGTTTCCAAAGCACGCTTACGACCGGAGTCATCAGCGCGATCGGCCGCACCGTACAAACCAGTCAAACCACTTTCATTGATGAAGCGATTCAAACCGACGCGGCCATCAATCGCGGAAACTCCGGCGGCCCGCTCATCAATTCGCACGGTGAAGTCATCGGCATCAACTCCGCAATCTATACGCCCTCCGGCACCACCGCTGGAATCGGTTTCGCGATCCCCATCAACACGGCAAAACGCATCGCGCACGATTTGATTACGGACGGCCGCGTCCATCAAGCTTTCCTCGGAGTGGATACTCTTTCTGTAGGCGGAGGCCTCGGCGAGGCGCTCGATCTTCCCGTGCAGGAAGGCTTACTCGTGCAAACCGTCACGCGAGGCGGCCCGGCTTCGCAAGCCGGAGTTCACGGCGGCGACCGCATCGCGCAGGCCGGCATGCGGCGTTTCTATGTTGGGGGAGACGTGATCGTCGCCATTGACGGCCAGAAAGTCGCCACACAACTCGACGTCAATCTTGTACTGAACAAGAAGCGTCCTGGCGACTCGGTAACGGTGACCGTCTACCGCGGCGGAAAGAAAATGGAAATCCCTGTTAAACTTGGAGAACGCCCCCGGTAAACGTTCAGGAAAAATCAATCGCATTGCAGACGGAGAAGTTGGGTTGGGACAGTGCGGTTCGCAAGGAGATTTTCCGCGATGAAACGTAACTGTTTTTTGACGCTCTTGCTCGCTTCTGCTTGCGTCTCCGGATGCGGCAAACAATCCATTGCCAATTCCGCTGGCGAAGAAGCAGCGATTCGCTCAGCTGACGCGAAGTGGCTTGCCGCGGCTGAGGCGCGTGATCTGGAACATGCTCTGCCGTTTTGGGCCGACGACGCCACAATCTATACGTCCGGCACACCGGCGGTCACCGGCAAAGCCGCTATCCGTCAATATGTTGCTGGTGCGTTTGCTTCGCCAGGATTTTCCATTTCGTGGAATACGGACAAGATTGAAGTTTCCAGCTCTGGCGATCTCGCCTACTCCACTGGAACGAATCACATCACCTTCAACAATCCCGAAGGAAAAGCGATTGTTGCGGACAATCGTGCGGTCGTCGTTTGGAAAAAACAGCAGGACGGTTCGTGGAAATGCATCGTGGACATGATGTCGCCCGCGCCCGGGGCGACGCCCTCCGGGAACATGAAATAGGTGCCGAAGTTATTTCGAAAATTCGGCGCGATATTTCTTGCGCTCTTCTTCGTCCAGCGTAAACCACGCTTCCGCAACGTCGCGCACGCGCTCGAGTTCGCGCTGCATCTCCGCGTGTTTGGCTTCCATCAATTCCACGCCGGCATCCTTGGGAACATGAATTGGCGGAGCAAAAAAAATCACCGCGCGCGCGAAAGGCATCGGCAGCAGGAAATGGTCCCAGGTTTTCTCAAATGTTTTTCCGCGATCGACGCCGACGTGAAACACCATAATCGGCGCACCGGTTTTTCTCGCGAGCATCACCGGCCCGGGTTTTGCGATGTAACGCGGCCCGCGCGGCCCATCAATCGTGAACGCGCAATCTTTTCCTTCTTCAATTCTTCGCGCCATCACGGCGAGTCCGCGTAATCCGCCGCGCGAGGAACTTCCTTGCGCCGTTCCGAATCCCAGCCACTCGATTACTTTGCGAGTCCATTGTCCGTCGAAAGCCGTCGTGTTCATCACCACGACGCCGTGATTGCGATACCACCACACGATGGGAATAATCACGCGATGCCAAAACGCCCAGATGCACTGTTTTTTGGCGGCGTAGACTTTTTCCGCGTGGTGCCAGCCGAGCACTTCGTAGCGGAGCGTCGGTCCCAGCGTTCGAATCACGCTGTATACGGCGGTCGCGATGATCGGAACCTGAATGCGCCGCGACCATTTGAGCGGCGGCAGACGCGTGTCGTAGAGCGTGTTTACGCTCTCTTGCTGTTCGTTCGAATCCGCGGCTGCGTCCGGAGTGCTCATCGTGGTTTACTATAGTCGACCCCAAGCATTCGCTTGCGGCGGGTTATAGTATAGCGGGCGGGCAAGCAATCAAGAGTCGCTGCATCTGAAGAATTATCGAGAGTTCGAAATAGAAAAATGTCGGATGTAATTTTCAAGGGCCGGGCGTTTCCGTGGATTCTCGCGGCGGGGTTACTTTCCGCTTGCACGCTAAGCTTGCACGCTGCTCGTCCAGATGAGCCGACCAAGGAACTGGTTGGCATCATTGAAGGCGACGCGATTTCTGTGCAAGGCCCGATGACCGTTCGCGTGATTGACGGGCAAGCAAAAACAGTGCTTCGCAGCGGCGGCGACGTGCGCGTCAAATCCGGTCGCGCGACGATTGATTTGGTCGAAGGCGGAAAAATTGCAGTCTGCGGTCCAGCTCATTTTTCTGTTCTGAAGTCGGCGGGCGCGCTCACCGTCGCTCTCGATTCCGGCGTCATCCATACATACGTGGACCGCGAGCCTACGCTCACGGTTTACACTGCGTTGCTGCAAGCCAAGCCGATTTCCATCGGCGGGGCCGCGCAAGACACGATTGTCGGTCTGGATGCGCAAGGCTCGCTTTCCATTCGTGCAATTGCGGGCGCCGTTCGAATCGAACACCAGCTCACCGGGCAGAGCGTTCTGCTTCCGCAAAACAGCGATCTTCTGCTCGTGAACGGTCAACTGAACGATATGCATCCGGGTGCGGGACGCGCTGCATGCGAACTCGGCGAACTTAAGATCCAGCAGCCGCTGCCGCAAGTGAGCGTCCCGGCCACTGCGGAAGAAGTGAAACAGCGCCACTTCGGAGACGCGAAGCCCAAGGTTCCTGTGGCAAATTCCAGCACGACGGTGGAGGAGGGTCCTACTTACCAGGTTTTTCTGCCTCCGATGCGTTACGACGCCAATCTGAAGGTTCAGCCAACTCCCGACCCGAGTCTCATCGTGCTGGTGCGCCGTGTGCGCGTGCGGCCGACGCTCATCTTTCAGGGCAAAGTCGAAGGCGACGCGATCGTGGCGGAAAATCGGCCGGCTCCCGCACTGCCTACGGCGAATCCAAAATCGAATGCAACTCCCGCCGCGCAAGCCAAGCCGCCCGCCAACAATCCCACCGTCGTCAATCGCGTACGGACCTTCATCAAACGGCTCTGGAATTCAAATTCCTGATTCAGGAAATCGACACTACATTCCTTCGTAGTTCGGACCGCCGCCGCCTTCGGGCACAACCCAAGTGATAATTTGATACGGGTCGGCAATGTCGCAGGTTTTGCAGTGAACGCAATTCGCAAAGTTGACTTTTAGTTTTTGGCCCGCGCCGTCCTTCGCCATTTCATAGACCGCAGCGGGACAAAAATACTGGCACGGATTGCCGTACTCCTCGACGCACTTCGTCGCACACACATTCAAGTCCGCGACGTGCAGGTGGCATGGTTGATCTTCTTCGTGACGCGTTCCGGAGTGATAGACGTCGGTGAGACGGTCGAACGTAAGTTTTCCGTCGCCGGCAAAACGGGGCGTGGCGGGCTGGCCGTCGATTTTTTTGTAAGCTTCGTGCCCGGCGTGTGCGCGCATCGGGTCCACAAGGCCGCGGCCACCGGTGATTTGCTGGAAAGCTGTGTTGATAAAGCCGGAAAACTGGCCGTGCGAAAATCCCTGGTGAAAGTTGCGTACCGTCCACAATTCCTTTTTGATGTAGCTTTGTTCAATTCTCGTTTGGAATGCGCTCAGCGTCTTTGCCGACGTATCGCCGGCTTTGAGTGCTTCGAACGTTGTTTCCGCGGCAAGCATGCCGCTCTTGATCGCGAGGTGAATGCCTTTGAGTTTCTGCGAATCCAGAAAACTTGCCGAATCGCCGATAATCAACCCGCCATCGAAATAATTCCGCGGCATCGCGTACCAACCGCCGTACGGCAACGACTTTGCGCCGTAACGCACGAGCTTTCCGCCATCCAAAAGTTTCGCGACAAACGGATTTGTTTTCCATTGCTGAAACGTCGCTTGAGGATCGAAGCGCGGGTCCGCATATTCGAGCGCGATCACGAGGCCGATGGAAACGCGGTTGTTCGAAAGGCCGTAAATCCAGCCGCCGCCGTACATGCTCGACGGCACGGGCCAGCCCAGCGTGTGCGCCACGTAACCCGGCTGAATTCTTCCGGGTTGTACGTCCCACAATTCTTTGATGCCAATGCCATAGCTTTGCGGATTGATGTTGTCGAGTTTCTTCTTCGCAACCAATTCCTTTGTGAGCGAGCCACGCGTCCCTTCTGCGAGCACGGTCACCTTTGCGCGCAATTCGTATCCCGGCTGATAGTTGTCCTTCGGCTTGCCGTTTTTGTCGACGCCCTTGTCTTCCGTGATGACGCCGCCGATTCCATCGCGCTCATAGATTAGTTGCGCGCCGCCAAATTCCTTGAAAACGTTGACACCGGTGGCTTCCACTTTTTCGCCGAGCCATTTCACAATTTTGCTCAGCGAAACGACGTAATTCCCCTTGTTCTGAAAAGGCGGCGGCGTGATGGGAAAACGGAACGATTTTTTTTCGGTAAAGAAGAGCGCGGCGGAATCGGTGACCGGGGTATCGAGTGGTGCGGATTTTTCGAAGTCGGGAACCAATTCGGCGAGCGCTTTGGGATTCATGATCGCGCCGGAAAGTTGATGCGCGCCGATTTCGCGCCCCTTTTCGAGCACATAAATATTTTCCGCGGAAAGTTCAGGTTTGGCGCCGCTCGAGTTATGCGTTTTGATGAGATTCGCCAGGTGCAGCGCGCACGCCAGACCCGCCGGCCCCGCGCCGACGATCAAGACATCAGCTTCCAGTTGTTCGCGCTGGATAGTCATTTGTCTCGATTCTAGCAGAGCGGCGCGCGCCTTCTTCTAGCGAAGCTTTTGAAAATGCTCCAAAGTGATGCCAAGCTGGCGCAAAATCTTAAAGAAAAGAGGCGGTCCGATTTCCTTTCCACCGTGAATTGGAATGGTAACGGTGCGTCCGTCGGGTGTTCCCATTGCTCGTGACTACCGGTCGTTCTTTTTGAGGACGAATCCGAGTAAAGCTGCAACCTTTTGGAATTCCCGCGCTTTCGCGCTAGGCATTGACGATTTCAGTGCTGTCCGCGGGGAGTGGAATTCCTTTTTCGCGGTATCCTTCTGCGACCATCTCGAAAACGCGAGCAAGTTCCGCGAGGGCCGCCTCTTTCGAATCCATCAAAGCGTAGCAGCCAGAAATCGCCGGTACTTCAGCAACCCAAGCGCCGTCTTCCTGCCGAAACAAGGCAATCTTGTAATCTTCCAATTTCATGTTACTGCGATGAGTATAACCCTGAAGCACGCATGGCGTTACGCGCCTTTCGTCTTTTGCAACTCTTCGGTGAGGGCGGGCATGATTTCGAAAATGTCGCCGACGACGCCGTAATCGGCGATTTCGAAAATCGGCGCATTTTGGTCTTTGTTAATTGCGACAATCGTACGCGCGCCTTTCATGCCGACGACGTGTTGAATGGCACCGCTAATTCCTAACGCCAAATACAGTTTTGGCGCGACCGTTTGCCCCGAGCTGCCGATCTGGCGTTCCATCGGGAGCCAGCCTTCGTCGCAAATCGGACGCGACGCGGCGATTTCGGCGCCCATCGCTTTCGCAACCGCTTCGGCTTGCGGAATATTTTCCGGAGCCTTGATGCCGCGGCCGATGGCGACGATGAGCGGCGCTTGCGTCAAATCCACGGCCGACTTTGCTTCTTTGAAGAGGTCCAGCGGCTTCGTTCGAATCTGTTCCGCCTTCAACTCCACTGACACATTTTTCACAGGCGCTTTGCCGGACGCGTGGGCTTGCACCAAGTCCGCGCGAAACGCGCCTGCTTGAAACGACGCGAACCACGGGCCCGCGCCGAGAAACGAAACGTCCGCGACGGTTTTGCCCTGAAACATTTGCCGCACAAAAACTAGTTTCCCGCCCTCGTTGCGATAGCCGATGCAATCGCCAATCATTCCTTTGCCAAGCATCGCGGCAAGCTTCGGGGCGAAATCTCGCACCTGGTATGTGTGCGGAAACAAAACCAGGTCGGGCTTTGCCGCTTCGATCACTTGCTTCAGCGCGACGCAATATCCGTCCACGGTGTAGTCGGCGAGCAGGTCATGCTCACCCGACAAAACTTCGTTGACGGCTTTGCCGGCAAGCTCGTCCGCGAACGCGCCTACGCCGCGTCCCAGCACAGCCGCGCTTACTGCTCCCGACGTCACGGCGGCAATCTGCTGCGCCGCGGCCAGCGTTTCAAAACTGGCGTTGTTCCACTTGCCCTGGCGATGTTCGGTGACGACCAGAATTTTCATGGCTAGATCACCCTCGCTTCGAACTTCAATTTCTCCACGAGCTTCGCCGCCATCTCTTTCGGCGTACCCGTCAAAAATTCCGTCTTCTTCGTTTTCGTCGGCACGTAGATTTTTTCCACGCGCTGCGTCGGTTCGCTCGCAACACCAAGCGATTCCCGCGTCACGGTCGCAATTTCCTTCTTCTTCGCCGCCATAATTCCTTTTAGCGTCGCGTAGCGGACCTTGTTGATTCCCGATTGAATCGAAAGCACGGCCGGCAGGGGGCACTCGATATGCTGAAACCAACCCGCTTCCAGCTCGCGCTTCAATTTCAATTTCGCGCCATCCACTTCAATCGCCATGATGATCGTCGCGTGTGGGCGGTCGAGCTCCGCTGCCATCAGCACACCTGTCTGGCCAAAACCCTGGTCGTCGCTCTGCAGACCCGTCAAAATCAAATCCGCATTTTCGTTTTTCACAGCGGCCGAAAGTGCCTTTGAAGCGCCGAGCGGATCGAGCTGAAAAAAATTGTCGTCCACGATGTGAATCCCGCGGTCAGCGCCCTTTGCCAGCGCTTCCTTGATCGTTTGTTTCACCCGCTCTGGTCCCATGGATAGCGCGATCACTTCGCCGCCGTGCTTTTCCTTCAGGCGCAGCGCCTCTTCCAGCGCAAAACTGTCCGGCTCGTTCATTTCGAATCCGATGTCGGATTCCTTAATCCAGTTTCCGGCAATCGTCAGCGGCGCGTCTTTGGCCGGCACCTGTTTGATGCACACGATAATTTTCATGGAGTTTCCTTCGTGCCTTTACGGCGCCGGCTTTGAGCCGGCATCTTATTCTTTGGAGAGAAATGCCAGCGGAAAATCCGGTCTTGCAGAAATCGTTGCGCCTATTTGCCCGTCCAACGCTTGAAAATCAATGCCGCGTTCGTTCCACCAAATCCGAACGAATTCGAAAGTGCGTAATCAAAGCTCGTTTTTCGCGCTTGATTCGGCACGTAGTCCAAATCACATTCGGGATCGGGATTAAATTGATTGATCGTGGGCGGCAAAATCTGGTCGCGCAACGCCAGCGCGCTGATGCCGGCTTCCAAACCGCCAGCGCCGCCGAGCAAGTGGCCCGTCATGGATTTCGTCGAGCTCACCGGCAGCTTTTTCGAAATAGCACGTTCGCCAAACAGCCGCTTCATAGCTCTCGTTTCGATGGCATCACCGATTGGCGTTGAAGTTCCGTGCGCGTTCACGTAACCAATATCATCCGGTGAAAGTTTTGCGTCTTTCAGCGCAGCGCGCATCACGCGAAAGGCGCCATCGCCATTTTCCACGGGCTGGGTGATGTGATACGCATCGCCGGACATGCCGTAGCCGACAATTTCCGCAACGATCGGGGCATTCCGCCGCGTTGCGTGTTCCAACGACTCCAGAATCAAAATCCCCGCGCCTTCGCCGACGACGAATCCGTCGCGGTCACGGTCAAACGGACGGCTCGCGGTCGCGGGATCGTCGTTGCGCGTAGAAAGGGCGCGCATCGCAGCGAATCCGCCAACGCCCATCGGAGTAATCGTGGCCTCGGTGCCGCCGCAAATCATCATCTCGGCGGCGCCACGTTCGATAATTTTGAAGGAATCACCAATCGAGTGCGCCGACGCGGAGCACGCCGTCGCCGTCGCGGAATTCGGTCCGCGTGCACCGTAGCGAATCGAAATGTGCCCGCTCGCCAGATTCACAATCGCCGAAGGAATAAAGAAAGGTGAGATTTTGCTCGGGCCGCCGTTGGTCAGCTTGATGTGTTCGCGTTCGATGATGTCGAATCCGCCGATGCCGGAGGCAACGTACACGCCGACTTCGTCCAGGTCCGACTGCTCCGGCTTCCACTGCGCCTGCTTCACCGCAAAGTCCGCGCCCGCCAACGCAACCTGGATGAAGCGGCCCATCTTCTTCAATTCTTTTTTCTCGATCCACTGGAACGGATCGAAGTTCTTCACTTCGCCTGCAAACTTGCAGTCAAATTCCGTCGTATCGAAATGCGTGATGGGACCAATGCCGCTCACTCCGGCCAGGAGGTTTTTCCAGCTTTCCTCCGTGCCGATGCCCAATGCGCAGACCAGTCCAACGCCCGTAACGACTACCCGGCGAGTCATTCTTTCCCCTCGATTGATTTGAAAAACCCTGCGGCGTGGCCGCCGTTACTTGGATTTGGCGTGCTTATCAATGTATTCGATGGCATCTTTCACCGTGGCCATCTTCTCGGCGTCCTCGTCCGGCACCTCGATGCCGAACGCTTCTTCAAACGCCATGACCAATTCCACCTGGTCGAGCGAATCCGCGCCCAGGTCGTCCACGAACGACGCGGTCGGCGTAACTTCTCCTTCATCCACTCCGAGCTGCTCGACGATAATCTGCTTTACGCGTTCTTCTACGCTGGCCATTCCTGTTCCTCCGTCCCGGCCGCGCCGGGACTCTTTCCTTCGTTTTTCACACCACCGGCGCACCTACTGCCAGCGCCAAAACTGTGCTAAATCCCGCTTTTAGGGCTTCCCAAGCAACCTGCCCATTCTAGACATGCCCCGCAACAAGGTCAACTTTTAGGGTCTTCAACTTGAGTCTTGATGCCATCACTTGGTGTGCATAGTGGATAATACACGTCCGTCTTTCTCCGAAATTCTAGCGACTGCTACACCGCCGACACAGATATCCGTCGGGTTTCCGTCCTGGTCTTTACAGTGAAGTGTTCCATACACGGTCCAAACACCGTCTTCCAACTTTGCCTTGAACCGCCTCTCCGACTCAATCTGCCTTTTGCCGTAAACCCTAATCAGAGCTTTTTCGGCGATTTTCACAGCCGCTTCCGAATCCGAAACCTTTCCTTGAGGGGCCGCAGCGGCGCCAAAGACAAGCATGAAGACAAGAGCTGAGGCTAGTTTCATAAAGCCACCTCCCTGCTTTACGCCAAGTGCATTCCGCCGTTGACGTTTAGCACATGGCCGGTGATGTAACCTGCTTCGTCGCTGGCCAAAAACACAATCGCGGCGGTTACGTCGCGCGGTTTTCCCATGCGCCCCAACGGAATCCGCGTATTCAATTCTTCTTTCACCTTTTCTGACAGCACATCCGTCATCGGTGTTTCGATAAATCCAGGCGCGACGGCATTGACAGTGATATTTCGGGAGGCGATTTCAATTGCCGTAGCTTTCGTGAGCCCGATCAATCCCGCCTTCGCCGCCACGTAATTCGCCTGACCAGCGTTTCCACTCTGCGCCACAACCGACGAAATGTTAATGATCCGCCCCGCTCGCGCCCGCATCATCACGGCCAGCGCCTGCTGCGTGCACAAATGCGCTCCCGTCAAATTCGTCTTCAGCACGGCTTCCCAATCTTCGAGCTTCATGCGCAACGCCAAACCATCGCGCGTAATCGCCGCGTTGTTCACCAAAATGTTAAGCTTGCCGAACTTCTCGATCACCTGCTTGAAGCCGGCTTTCACCTGCTCCGCGTCCGCGACGTCCATCTTCACCGCAAACGCTTCGCCGCCCGCCGCTGCAATTTCACTCACCAGCGACGCCAGCTTTTCTTCATTCCGCGCCGCCACGGCAACTTTCGCGCCCGCCTCTGCCAGAGCCAGCGCTGCATCGCGGCCGATTCCCTGTGACGCTCCCGTCACCAGCGCCACTTTGTCCTTCAGGCTGAACATGTTCCTCTACGCCGCGTCCGCTTTCGCCGCGGCAATCTTCTCGATCGTCGTACTCAAACTCTTCTCGTCTTCAATATTCAGCGTCGCCACGGACCGCTCAATCTGCCGCAGCAATCCCGTCAACACTTTTCCCGGCCCGACTTCCACAAACGTGTTCACGCCTTCCTCAATCATCAGCCGCACGGACTCTTCCCACCGCACGGGCATCGAAACCTGCCGAATTAGCGCATTGCGCGCTTCTTCGCCGCGTTCAATCGTGTCCGCGTCCACATTCGTCACCAGCGGCACACGCAAATTCGAAAATTCCACTTTCTCCAAATCCTGCGCCAATTTTTCCTGCGCAGGCATCATCAATGCAGAATGGAACGGCGCAGAAACAGGCAAAATCACGGCGCGCTTCGCGCCGAGCTGCGATGCAATCTCCGTCGCACGCTTCACCGCGCCCGCGTGGCCCGAAATCACTGTCTGCTCCGGCGAATTCAGGTTCGCTGCAGAGCAAACTTCCCCTTGCGCCGCGCGCTGGCAGGCTTCGGCTACTACCGCATGCGAAATCCCGAGCATGGCCGCCATCGCGCCTACCCCTTGCGGCACCGCTTCCTGCATGTACGTTCCGCGCTTCCGCACCAGTTGCACTGCATCCGAAAATTTCAAAGTGCCCGCCGCCACCAACGCCGAATACTCGCCCAAGCTGTGGCCCGCCACAAAATCCGGCTTCAATCCCTTTTCTTCCGCCACCCGAAATACCGCAACGGAGCACGTCAAAATCGCCGGCTGCGTGTTCGCCGTCAGTTTCAATTCCTCTTCCGTGCCTTCAAAACACATCTTCGAAATGGAAAATCCCAGCGCCTTGTCCGCTTCGTCAAACACCGCGCGCGCCGCCGGATACTTTTCCGCCAGCTCGCGTCCCATACCCGGGTACTGCGACGCTTGCCCTGGAAATACGAACGCTACTTTTCCCATAATTTCTACCTCCGCGGCCTCTTCATGCGGATGCGTCACGCACTCGCGCCGGCCGCAAAGAGCCCCTGTTCTATTTTTTCGTTGATATTCGCCTTGGCCAATCCCGCCGCCACCCGAATCGCATTCTTCACCGCATTCGCATTCGAGCGTCCATGCCCGATCACGCAAACTCCTCGCACGCCGAGCAGCGGCGCGCCGCCGTACTCCGTGTAATCAATCGTCTTTTTCAGCCCGCGAAACACGCCCTGCGAAAGCAGTCCCGCAAATTGCGTAATCAGCGAACTCCGCAGCGATTTTCGCAGCAACCCAAAAATCTGCACCGCGAGTCCTTCGCAAATCTTTAACGCGATGTTCCCGACAAATCCGTCGCACACAATCACATCTACTTCGCCTGAAAACAGATCTCCACCTTCCACATTGCCCATGTAGTGCAACGACGTCTTCTTCAGCCGGCTGTGCACTTCCAGCGTCAATTCGTTGCCCTTAATCTCTTCTTCACCAATCGAGAGCAATCCGACCCGCGGCCGCCGGTGCCCGTGCGCAAATGTCGCGCGGTAATAAATGTCGCCCATCACCGCGAACTGCACGAGATGCTCCGGCTTCGAATCCACGTTTGCGCCCACGTCCAGCATCACGCTCACGCCGCCTTTTGCGTTCGGAAACGGAGCCGCCAGCGCCACGCGATCCACGCTCTCCAGCGTTCCGAGCAAAAATCGCGCCACGGTCATCACCGCTCCGGTGTTTCCCGCGCTGACCATCCCTTGCGCCTTCGCTTCGCGCACCAACCGCGCGGCCACATGCACCGACGAATCCTTCTTCCGCCGGAACGCCTGCGCCGGGTGATCTTCCATCGTGATCACTTCGCTAGCGGCCACAACGTCAATCGGCAAATTCGCCGGCGCATGTTTCGCCAGCTCCGCGCGCACCACCGCAGGTTGCCCGACCAGCAGCACGCGCACTCCCAGCTCGCGTGCAGCCAGCACACTGCCTTCGACTTCGGGGCGGGGTGCGTTATCCCCTCCCATCGCGTCCACGGCAATTGTGATCATGGGGACTTTTTACCGCTCAACCTGGGATGCGTGCTTAAACTCTGGCGCTGTCTTAAGACTTCGCTTCTTTCACCGCGCGGCCTTTATAGTAGCCGCAGTGCGGGCACGCCTGATGAGGCCGCTTCGCCTCATGGCAGTTCGGACACGTCGAACTCGCCGGCTTCGACAGGTGGTCGTGCGCCCGCCGCGTGCTTGTCCGCCGCTTCGAATGTCTTCTCTTTGGATTCGGCATCGTACTGCTCCTTTTTTCTTATCCCTTGGAATGCTTGTCGGTGAGGAGTGCCCTCAGCTTACCCTACAAACACACACAAACCCACAAATCTAAATCAAAAACTGCGCCCTTTTATTGTTTCTTGAGCCAGTCCTGCTTCAATCGCGCCAGGGGAGCCAGGCGCGCATCCACACTGTGCGTTTCGCAGCGGCACTCTTCGTGATTCAAATTCGCGCCGCACGCCGCGCACAACCCGCGGCAATCGCTCCGGCAAATCGCTTTCATCGGCACGGCCAGCAGTACTTGTTCGGTCAGCACGTCCGTTAGGAACACCCCATCACCCTTGTAAAATCCCACGTCCGCGTCGTCATCTTTCAGCCGCTCTTCTTCCGGCTTCTCGATCTTCGGCAGCGGGCTATAAAAGAGGTCAAACGATCGGTGTATCTCTTCCGTCACGGGTTCGAGGCACCGCGCACACGCCAGCTCCAGCTTCGTTTCCAGCTGGCCCGTAATCCGGATCTGCGTTCCGTCAAACAACTCCGCCGTTGCCGTCACCTCGAGCGGGTCAACCTGTTTGATCTCGCTCGTATGGTAATCAATTGCGCCCGGAGCGTAGCTCTTCCGCAGGCTCAGCTTGCGTACCGCCAGCTCTTTTACATCGAGGAACATCGATCCCGCGCCTCCGGCGCTCACGCTCATGCCTATTTATTTTGAGGTCGGCTCCCCGCCAAGTCAAGAAAACCCCCGCCTTTCCCCAAAATTCAGCTCCTTTTTGTTACCTCCCTTCCTAGTACCGCCTACTACGGCGCCGCCTGGCGCCCGTCTTCGAACAAGCAAGGCATCCTCCGGAAAACAAAGCCGCACTCCCGGAAACTCTCGGGACTGCGGCTTTTTCGCTTCTGCTTGGGGGAACTGGGGTATACGGCCCTGGCTATCCTTACTCCACGACGATCTGGCCCTTCATTCCGTGATGACCGAGTCCACAGGTATGGCAGCACTTGAATTCATAGGTGCCCGGTGTTTGCGCCACAAACTCAACTGTCGCTGTCTCTCCCTTTTTGAGGAGCAAGCAGTCTTGCGAGGTTGCAAAAACCAATCCTGGCTGCGCGCCGGACTTGGCGTTTTCCGCAGTCGTCGCAATTTTGAAGCCGTGATCGTGATCCAAGGCTTTAATCTTCAACTGAACTTTCGTTCCGGCCTTGATATGTACCGGTGAGGACGAAAACTCATATTTCTTTGCGGTCAGTTCAATCACTTGGACGGTTGGGTCCTGCGCCACGGCCGCTCCACCGCACGCCACCATCGCGGCCAGCATCACCACGAATGCGCCCGACGCCTCGAACAAGCAACGCACAGAAGTTTTTCTCATCTCTTCTCCCGACCGGTGAAAAAACGAACAAGCTGTCAACCCAATGACGCAGAGCTATTCGAAACTCCGCAATGTTCCGCTCTGCACGCGGAGCACGAACCTGGTTCTATTGTCCGTTTGTACTGGTGGAACCAGCCGATACCGCCGTGCCGCAGCTTCCAAGATCCTTGATCAGTTTCTTCGCCTTAAAACTCGGCACTCCCGCTGCAGGCATTGCCTTGCTTCCCTTGAGTTCAACATGTTGCCCGGCTTTCAAAAGTACGCCGCCGGATTCCAGGCTGTACGACACGCCCTTCTTGTCATCAACAAATCGCAACCCATCCTCGGCATTCTGCACGCAGCCGGTCACCCGGCCATGATAATGAAGCGCCAAGAAGATCGCTCCAGCGCCTGCCGCCGCTCCTGCACCAATCCCCGCCGCTGCTCCTGAGCCATACCCGCCTTTTGGCGCAACATACGGCGGCGTTCCACTGCCTCCGCCGCTCCCGGTTCCACCTGTCCCACCGCCATATTGCGCGCTCGCCCGGCCTGCGCAAACCAACGCCAACGCCAAAACCAGGGCCACCCTGACGAAATTGTCAGTCCGGAGAAGCTTCGCTCGAAAACCTTTCAACCCCGATCCTATTTGCACGATGTTCCCCTTTCCACTTAGGGGTAACCGCGCCTTCCCTCCATTTATTCCACCAGGACGGATCGTGGGAATACTCCGCCCAGCTTTATGCCATCGGGAATATTTAGTTGGGGCAATTCTGGCATGCAGCTCGCGAGCCCCATTCACGAACTTTCGAAACTCACGAAAAATCGCCATCGAAATTCCTCTCGTTTTCTTCTATCCGGTTGAAAACCAATGGCCGCGCATGAGCAACCTGTGGAACACCGCTTGCCATAGCTTTCGTCGAAGAAACGTTCCTGCATTTACGGCCTGCAGTTGTGTGCGAGCGCGTGTGCTCTCCCAATCAGGAACCGAACAAATCAAAGGAGTGTGGAATGAACGGCAGTAATTTCGCATCAATTCGCAATCTCAAGTGGCTCGCCATGAGTCTCGGGGCGGCTTTGCTTCTCTGTCCCTCGAAGGGCATCGCTCAATCGCAAACGAAAACCGATTCGAAAAAAGAAACGGTGAAGGCGGCTTCTCCCGCAACTCAGCCGGATTTAGCCGCTCAGAAAAAACAACCGGGCATCATTTCCTCAAACGAAAACGGAAAAGTTACCTTTGCGGATTACCGCACGAAGCCTGCTTCCGCAGCGCTCAATTCCGACGCAAAGTCCGGCTCCGGCCCTCAAACCAAAACGATTCGCATCTGGGACGCCTGCGATCCGGAAAGCTTTGATGCCGCGGTTAAACCTGGAACCTGCATCCCGGGCCATCACGGACAAACGAAATTCGAGGACTTCCTCGGTGAACTGGATCTCGATCAGATTGCCGGCGGCTGGCGCTTCAATCCCCTGCTCAACACGACGGACGGAGCATTCAAGCTGATTCAATTGCAACTCGAACCCGGCGACCGCATTTCCCTTCAAAACGTCGGCGGCGAAACGCACACGTTCACAAAGGTTGCAGAATATGGCGGCGGCTTCTTTGACCCGCTCAACGGCCGCACGGGCAATCCGACGCCGGCTCCAGAGTGTGCGCGCATCCTTCCGGACGGCTCGCTGGCTCCGCAGCCCGAATCCGACACGAATCAATTCGTCGAAGCCGCCACAACCGAAGCCGGCCCGTTGGCAGGAACCCCTGTGTTACCGCTCGGCGTCACGCGCTGGCAGTGTTGCATCCACCCATGGATGCGCATCAACGTCGTGGTTCGCGATCACAACCACGATCACGAACACTCGCAGCAGCAGTAGTTTCCCGTTTTGCCCAGCCGCAAGACCTTCCTCGAGAGCCGTTGCTCAAGGAAGCGGCAGTGAAGCAGAGATTCCCCGCCTTCTCCTTCTCGAGGCGGGGAATCTGTTCTTCAAATCAATCTGAAGTGTAGTTTTTTCGAACTGCGATCACACTGCTGCGCAGCAATGAGTAATACCTCACGCCGGAATTGTGGCACGCTCCAAATAACTCTCGTCCAATTCGTGCACCGATCTGCATCCTAACAGCCGGATCGTTCGCTCCACGTCGGCTTTCAAAATCTCAATCGCTCTCGCCACGCCCGCTTGCCCCGCTGCGCCCAATCCATACGCATACGCACGCCCGCACAACACGGCGCGCGCTCCCAAACAAAGCGCTTTCACGATGTCCCCGCCGCGACGCACTCCTCCATCCATGAGAATCTCCACCTGCCCCTTCACCGCGGCCACCACTTCCGGCAGCGCCCGCAACGTCGGTGAAACGCAATCCAGCTGGCGTGCACCGTGATTCGAAACCACAATCGCCGCTGCGCCTTCGTCCACCGCGCGCCGCGCGTCGTCCGCAATCAGCACGCCCTTCACCACGATTGGCCCCTTCCACAATTCCCGAATCCATTTCAAATCCGCCCACGTAACCACCGATCGCGAAAGCGCCGCCCCTATGTCCACCATGGACATCGGCCCTTTGCCCGGCACGACGACGTTTTCCAGGTGGGGTACGCCGCCATCCAGCAAGAACCCGGTGAGCCATCGCGGATGCGCCAAAATATTCGGCAGAAACGGCAATTTTTCGAAAACGGATCCGCCCAGCAACTCTTTCACGCCGTTGCGCGGATCGCGTTCCCGCATTCCCGCCACCGCTGTATCAATCGTCAACGCCAGCGCATTGAATCCCGCCTTTTTCGCGCGCTCGATCGTTCCCTCTGCTACTTCCCGCCCCCCCACCAAATACACCTGATACCATGCCGGCCCCTTCGTCGCCGCGCGCACGTTTTCCAGTTTGTGTCCGGAAATTGTCGAGAGCGTGTAGCCCGTTCCCGCCGCGCCCGCAGCACCGGCAGCCGCCACCTCTCCGCCCGGATGCATTAAGCGGCTGTATCCCACCGGCGCAAGCATCGCCGGAAATGAAATCTCCGCGCCGAGCACCGTCGTTCGAATTTCGTATTCCGGAAATGACACCGCATGTCGCGGCCTGAACAGAATTCTTTCGAACTCGCGGCAGTTCTCCCGCAGTGTGACTTCTCCCTCCGCTCCTCCATCCAGATAATCAAACACCGCCCTCGGCAGCCGCCGCTTCGCCATCTGCCGCAAATCCTCGATGTTCACCGCTCGTGGCGAAGCCACCGCATTCGCATCCGCTCCCATCGCCGCTCCTTTTTTTCCCCGCGCCATACTCTACCCCAATCGCCGGACGCATCTGTAGTGGCGAATCTTCAGATTCGTGAGCATATCGTGGTGGATCTTTTGTACAGTCTCGGTGGGTAGTTGCAGTTCAGGGAGGTACGATTGTGACTCGACTTTAGAGTTAGTGGCGCGCTTCGACGCTTGCTTTTAGAATTCTTCCTGCGCTTTTTTCCAACCGGCCGCGCCCCGCCCAGCTTTTGGCAGCTTCGTCTCTCGGTATTTATCTAGTTCCGCAGGAGTGATTTCGTATTCGGTATCGGGCGGATGATTCGAATGGGCAGCCAGCTCAGCCTGCAGCCGCTCGGAGCAGATGGCCGGCGCATCCTGATAGCGAGCCCGCTTGGAGACGAATGCATCGTTGGAGATGTTTAACTTGAATTCGCGATCTTCTCCGTCTTCGCTCACCTGAAAAGTGTATACGCGCGTAAGCGACATCGGTTTGAAGCCGAGATACTTGACAATGATTTTGCCGTTCATTTCGCACCTGTCAGGCTTGTTGCTCGATCGCTGCGCGCCGCCCGCCCGTCATTGCCGCGCCCGTCACGCGCTTCCTGCGGGCGTGCTTCCTTCACGAGGAGCGGGCGTCCCTGGATGTCCATCCCGTTCAGCTCTTCGATTGCCCGTCGCGCGTCATCCTGCGATGCAAATTCCACGAAGCCGAATCCGCGCGAGCGGCCACCTTCGCGGTCACAGATCACTCGCGCAGACGTCACCACAAATCCTTTCTTGCTGAACAATTGCTGCAATTCCTCGCTCGTTATTTCGGATGAGAGGTGCCCAACATACAGCTTTGTCATTCGTTTCCCCTTGATTCGTAACTTTTTTCCCAGCGATGCCGCAAACTTCTTAAAGCGCCCGCGTGTGAATTCTTCTTCCATTGCTGAGTGCGGTCACGGTCGTCAACATCGCGGCGCCGCCTATGGCCACCAGTGTTGCGAGTACGGTTCCGCTGAAACCGGAGAAGCCCATCAATCGCATCAAAACTCCGCCGATGAGCGCTCCCGCGATTCCCATCGCAATGTCCATGGAAGCGCCGTAACCCTCGCCTTCCAGACTTTTGCCGGCCAACCAGCCGGCGCTTAACCCGACGAAAACCCAAAGAGCCAAAAGTAAAACGTACATATTCTTCTCCTTTGACCAGCTTCAAATACCGAACCGAATGTTAGGAAGCCGCGGCTGTTACAAGCCTGTGAAACGTGGAATTGACGACTTCAAACGTTTCCACCCGGGGAACTCCCTCAATCAGGCCGGACAGAATCTTCAAAACCACTGGATAAGTGCCGCGATTGTAGGCTTCGGCGTGTTCGGCCTTTTCCCAAAAACTGATTCCGAACACGGCATCTCTGCCGGGCGTTAAGAAGGTAACTTCATCCTGAAAACCATTCTGCTTGCGCAACTTGGGAATGACTTCCGTTTCCATCAGAAGACTGAATTTGGCAACGCTGCCTGGCTTCAAAAGCAAGGACACTTTGCGTGCGAACATGGTGCTCTCCTTGGTCTTTGGCCAAGGGAGTGATTCAGGGGGAACGCTACCGGTCTGGACGACCTGAAGGCAGCCTTGATCCAATCTCCATTCTGCGCCACTTTACCAGTTTTGTCAACTGTATTTCGACGCTATAATATATGCTTTACCACTGTAGTTAATCGAGCGGAGGCGCTTGTGGACGTTCGCCTGGTCATCAAACAGAGACTTGAAGAACTGGGCCTGGAGCAGCGCGATCTCGCCGCTGCGGCCCAGGTCACCGAGTCCTATATTTCTCAGCTGCTTACACGGAAAAAGGCTCCTCCCGCCGCCGACCGCACTGATCTCTATGAACGGATGAATTCGTTCTTGCGGCTCCCAAAGGGCCAGTTATCGGCGATGGTTGCGGCTCAGCGCACGGAGGAACTAAAGAAAAAACTGATCGAGCAGCCCTCCGCCCTATTCAAGGAAGTTCGAGAACTCGTCATTCGGAAATGCAAAGCTGAAAAGCGACCTTTAGTCCGCGACATTTTTGAAAAACAGGCCTTCGGTGAGCTGGAGCGATTGGTGACGCAGAAGCTCCTCGACGTAACAAAGAGAATTGCCAAGGATGAACTGAAAAACGAAAGCTGGCTGAGGGCGGTCGCAAAGCTACAAAAGCGCTCCTACGAAGAGATGCGCGTGGCGACTTTGGAGTTTCTGGATACGGATATGTTCAGCATTTCACCGGATCACTGCCGCACGTTTCTCGATCCAATGATTGAGTCATGGGACATCGATCTAAAGACAATCGGGATGGAAATCGTGTTGAACCGCCGCCTGGCTCCCATTGAATTCGTAGAATTTCAATTCACCGAGGTGAAATCCAGCCTGTCGCCCGAAGAAGAACCCGGCCTTCGCACATTTCTTCAGAACACGGCGATGAGTGGAGATGCCACCGAAACGGAAATCGAATTTCTCAAGAGCTTGAAATTCGGCAGCACCCGGCCTAACGCGCTCTATTACTATCGCGAGTTACAGAATCTCAGAGACCCTCTGCATTTTGCCGGCGTTGCCGCCTCTGCGATCAAAATGCGTCGTGACCCTGGCAAAGCCGACAAGCAGCTACAGCTCAATTCCAGAAAAAAAGCCATCCAGCGCTGGGCAAAAAACAAACCCAAGCGCCAGAGGAAAAACGGCCCCGCCAGTTCATGATCGCGGACATCCCGCTACGACGCGCCCGGGACATGTCTCTTGGCACCCCGGATGTGGTATCCGCAGAACAACCTTTTGTGTTACCCAAAAACACTCTATCTCGGGATGTGTTCCCTTCCGGCGTGGCACATCATCAGACGGCGAGAGGATGCCTCGACGTGCAAGAAAGACGCATTGCGGCCGATAACCTGATCGCGCTTGCCGATTTCCACCGCAATTTCAAGGATTTGAATGCGCCTGCAGCAAGCGGCTCATTCCTCTACGGCTTAGCGGTGCGCACCTAGCGAAGAGGAGCAAGGCTGTGAAGCCAATAAGCGTGGTCGTCGTAGGAGGAGGGTTTGCTGCAGTACAGTTTGCAAAAACCCTCAGAAGGAAATTGCGTGCGTCGGAGTGCGAGATTCTCTTGTTCAATCGAGAGAATCACATGGTATTTCATCCGCTGTTGGCGGACGTTGCCGGAGCATCCATCAATCCGGACGCAGCAGCAACACCCTTGCGCCAGATGCTGCCTGGCGTCGATTGCCGCACCGAGCGCGTGCAAAGGATCGACCTTGCCTCCTCAGAGATCGAATTTGACGATGGAAGCGGTGCGCCCAAGCGGCTGCGGTACGACCACCTGGTTATTGCGTGCGGCGCGGAAAGCAATCTGGGCTTGATTCCTGGAATGACGGAGCACGCGTTTGCCTTCAAGGTTATGCGCGATGCCATTGATCTCCGGCAGCACATCGTCCGGCAGATGGAACTGGCGGAAGCCACGAGCGACACCGATCGCCGTCGCTGGCATTTGAGTTTTATCGTCGTGGGGGCGGGCTTCAGCGGCGTTGAGGTGGCCGGCGAAATCAACGAACTTGTTCGCAGCAGCACGCGATTTTACCGGAACTTCCGCAAAGAAGACGTGACGGTCACGCTGGTTCATTCCCATGATCAGATCTTGCCCGAGGTAGCGCCAGCGCTGCGCGAATTCGCAAGGAAAAAGATGGAGAAGGCCGGCATCGCAATGGCGCTGATGGCACACGCGCGCTCGGCCACACACGAAGGGGTTGAGCTGACCGATGGACGGATGCTGGCGGGAAGGACGGTCGTATGCACCATTGGAACCGCGACCTCGCCGCTCGTCGAACACCTCGACGTCCCCAAGGACAAAGGCCGCATCCGAACCGCGCCGGACATGCGAATCGAAGGAAAAACAAACGCATGGGCGATTGGCGATTGTGCGCTCATCATCAATGCGTTCGACAACAAACCGTCAGCTCCCACGGGACAATTTGCGGAACGTCAGGGCCGTCAAGCGGCGCTGAATCTGGTTCGAATTCTGAAGGGCGAACCGACGCAACCATTTCGGTTCAAAGCTCTCGGCCAACTTTGTTCGATCGGCGGCTACCAGGCCGTGGCGGAAATGCTGGGCGTGAGAGTATCCGGGTTTCTCGCCTGGTTCTTGTGGCGGGGCGTCTACCTTTTCAAGCTTCCCTCGTGGTCTCGCAGGATCAAAGTCGCTCTGGACTGGGCGTGGGACGTGCTCTTCCCGCGCGACCTGAGTTTTCTCAATACGGACGAAGCGCAAAGTTTCACGCACGCCTACTATCGGCCCGGCGACTTCATCCAGCGGCAAGGAGAAGCGGCTCGATTTTTCAGCGTCATCGAAGAGGGTGAAGTCGAGGTTCTGCAGGGAAACGAGCAAGTCGGTGAGCGAAAAGTCCTTGCCATCCTGGGAAAGGGTGATTTCTTCGGCGAGGGCGCCCTTTTGGCAAATCGTCCTCACGAAACCAGTATTCGCGCCCGTACTCCGGTTCGCTTGAGGCAGGCCGGTAGCGCTCTCTTCTCGCAGATTACGGGAACATTCACGCCCTTGCGCGAGGTGCTGTCCAAAGCGTTCATTCGGCGTTCGGGCGATTTTTGGAACCGTTTATCGCGGGCCAAGGCCCTTCTTCAACACGAACCGCTCAGTTCTGTTCTCGATCCGCTTCCAACGAAAGTACTCAGCAAAAACAATACCTTCGCTGACGCAATCAAGTCCCTTAAAGACAGCCCCTTGGGACTCATCGTCGTGGACGAAACGCAAAAACTATGGGGAACCCTGGACTGCAACGACCTGCATCAGATTGTCGCTCGCGTCGCGGCTATTCCCGCAGAAAAGCGGGAGAACATCAGCCAGCATCCGCTGAGCGAATTTCTGCCGGGTAACCCGCTGAGCGCGGTGCTTGAGGATTCGGCGCTCGTAGCGTACGTCACGATGCTGGACCACGGCATCTCATGGCTGCCCGTGGTGAGAAGCAAGGATGATCCCATACCGGTCGGTTACGTTCGCGAAGTGAGCGTCATGGACTGTATCATTCAGAAACTTGGCCACAGCCAGGAACCCAGCTCCAGCCCGGCCACTGAGGGCAGCTGAGTGCCTCCTTGCCTCCCCGCCCCGCACGCGCCATAATCATTTCCGTAACTCTACCAATCTATTTGCTGCCACTTTTTGAGGAGGGGCAATGAGCATTTCTCCCAACGTGCCGAGTTCCCAGGAATCGTATCACTACGAATCCTCAGGCACTCCGCGCTGGATCTCGGTTCTTTTCGCACTGCTTTTTATCGCGCTCGGCGCCGTCGGTTTCTTCGCTTACAGTTCCACGTCGAAGCTCACCAAGGACCTCGGCGACGCGCAAAAGACGAACGCCACACTCACCGCGCAACTCGACCAGGCCAACACGCGCCTCGCTGAGCTCAAAAGCATCGTCGAAGTCACGCAACAGAAAGTCGGCATGACCGCTTCCGAAGTCGCCGGCACGAAAGCCCGCGCCGAAGCCATCCGCAAGGAACAAGTCGCCGCCGATCAAAAACTCACCGGCCAGATCACCGCCGTGCAAAACGAGAGCAACGAAAAAATCGGCGCAGTCGCCACGGAAGTTGGCGGCGCGAAAAAGGACATTGCCGACACGCGCAGCGACCTCGAAGCCACCAAAGCCAAGCTCGAAACCACCAAGGGTGACATGGGCGTCATGAGCGGCCTCATCGCGCGCAATCACGACGATCTCGAAGACCTCAAGCGCCGCGGCGATCGCAACTACTACGAATTCAACATCAAGAGAGCCAAGAACGCCCAGCGCGTCGGCCCCATTCAGGTCAATCTCAACAAGACCGACCCGAAAAAATCCAAGTACACCATCACCGTTGTCGCCGACGATCGCCAGATCGAAAAGAAGGACAAGACTTCCGGCGAACCCGTGCAGTTCTACGTCGGCAGTTCGCGCAGCGTGCCCTACGAAATCGTCGTCTTCAATGTCAGCAAGGACCAGATCACCGGCTATCTCTCGACGCCGAAAGACGCATCGGCACCCGCGCCCGCAGCGGCCCCGGCAAAACAATAGGCAGCGCGATTCCTCTTTAAAAAAGCTCTGTTCCACTTCTGGAAACTCAGAACGGAACAGGGCTTTTCTGTTTCCCCTGCGCTCGCTACCCTTTATAAATGAAGCAAGATTCTTCCCATCCGGAGTCTTCCCCCATGAACCTATTTCGCCGCACTATTGGTCTGGCTGTCGCTCTCGTCTTGTGTCTTGTTTTCTCTGCGCAACTCCGCGCGCAATCGGCGCAAGCCTCCATTGACCCCGCGCGCCTCCCCAAAAACACCGTCTTCTATCTCCTCTGGCGCGGCGCTCCCGCTCCCGCCGCTCGCTCCGCAAATTCCCTCTACGCACTCTGGGACGATCCGGGATTTGCGCCTGCGCGCAACGCTTTGCTGGACAGTTTTCTAAGCGACCAAAAAAAAGGCGATGCGAAATCGAAATTCTCGCGTGAAGAAATTTCGGAATTTTCGGACCTGCTTGAAAACTCGATGGCCATCGGCTTCGTAAGCGATCCGGCCAAAAATAATTCTCTATCTGCATCCTCTTCCGACTCCGCAAAAAAACCGGACTCCGCGCACAAATGGAACGGTTTTTATTTCATTTACGACCGCACCGGCAAGGAAGCGCTGCTCGCGAAAGCGCTTTTGCGATTCCGCGCCCAGGAAAAATTCCCGTCGAAGATTTCCCCGATAACCATTGCCGGCATACCAGCGCAAAAGGTGGAGCACAAGAGCGGCGAAACCGAATATTGGGTCGAGAGCGGAAAATACGTCATCACTTCCGGAGAAATTTCCGTCGTCCAGCAGATTCTCACGCGGTTTAGTTCTGGCGCGCCTTCTCAAGCTTCGCTCATTTCGCCGGGTCAGGCCGCAGAGCTCGAAAAAATCGTCGCGCGCACGAGGCCCGGCGCTCCTCCGATGTCCCTCGGCGGCGTTCCCGCGTTCAAGGAAGCGAACCCCGTCCTCGGTAACGGCGGCATCCTCGAGTTTTTCGTCAATATTTCGGACGTGGTTAAACTTGCAGGCGACACTCCCGGCCCGCAAGGAATTCGCCCCAGCACGATTCTCGACTCCATAAAAATGAGCTCGGTTCATTCGTTTTCTGGCCGCGTTTTTCTGGACGGCGCAAAAACTCGCTTTCAAGCGGGCATTCTCGGGGAAGCCGCTCCCGGCACACCCTTTGACATTTGGGATGCGGGCCAGGCAAAGCCCGCGAGCACTGCCTACATCACGCCAAACGCGGTTTCCTATCGCGAAACACAACTCAATTTGCCCGGCGTTTATGCGCTCGGCATGCAAATCGCAAAGCCCTTCCTGCCAAAGGGTTCCGACGAAGACAGAAAAAACATGATGGACGCCGCCTCGTTGGTGAAGCTCGGCATGCCCCTTTCCGACGCGTTTAATTCTCTGACCGGCGAACTCGGCTACTTGCAAACAGGTTCCTCTTTTGATTTCGGAAAGAACACATTTTTCATCGGCGTGCGTAACCGGGAAAATGCGCTGAAACTTTTGCGCCACGCATTTATTGACGAAATTTCCTCCGACACCGACGAAGCCGGCGTCACCTACTTGGCGCTCGACATGAGCAAACCAACGGAAGGGCAAAAGCCAAGTGCGGGAAACAAATTCTATCTTGCCGTCGCCAAAGACATGATCCTTGTAGCCGGCAGTCGCGAGACTCTGCGCGCGCCGCTCGCGCAAAGCGCCTCCTCCCCGACGGCAAGCCCCCTCACGCCCTTCCTCTCCAGTCACAACGACGGGCACGCTACTCTTAACGGCCTGAGCTTCACCGATTTCCAGAAATTTGACTGGCAATCGTTGAAAAATCTTCCCGGCCGAAACAAAGCCACAGGCGCATCAGTTTTGCTTGGGTTGATGACGGATAAACCAGTGCCAGCGCAGGAGAAATCCTGGCTCGATGAAATCGATCCCAAAGTTTTCTCGCGCCATCTCCACCTCAGCCTCGGCTACACTTGGAAAGACGCGAACGGCCTTCACATTGATGGTTGGATTGATTGATTCCGCGCGGCGGAGTTTTCTTCAGAACTCGATTCTTGCTTTTGTTTTGAGTTTTACCTTTTTTGGAGCGCAGCTTTGCCAGGCGCAGGAAGTCTCCGCACCCACCATTAAAGTGGATGTAAGCCGCGTCAACGTCGGCGTGGTCGCCACGGACTCCCGCGGCAATTTCGTTCAGGGCCTGCAGAAATCGGACTTCCACATCTTCGACAACGGCGTCGAACAACCCATCGCCGGTTTTCTAGCGAACGACGACCCCGCACAAGTCGTCCTCATGCTCGAATGCGGCCCGTCCATGTACCTCTTCGGAAGAGAAAGCATTCAAAAGGCCGACGCGCTCATTGCGAGCCTTTCCGCTAATGATCGCGTTGCGATTGTCTGCTACGCCTCCGGCGCCACCGTTCAATTCGAATTAAGCGAAGACAAATCCGCCTCCCGGCTCGCCCTGCGCGAACTGAATTTCGCAACCGGTTTTGCTGATCTGAACCTTTCGCAGAGCCTGCTCGAAGTTCTCGCCTGGCTTAGCACAATTCCGGGCAAGAAGACCGTCGTGCTCCTCGGCAGCGGCGTGGACAGCTCACCCCCCAATATGGGAGACGCTTTTCGCAGGAATATCAGCGCGAGCGACGTCCGCGTCCTTGCCGTTTCCACTTCCAAGCAATTGACGCAATTTCCAAAACATCACAAACGCACACGGCAAGAACGTGCCAGCCTCGCGCAATTGGAGCCGATGCTCAAAACTGGCGAGGCCACACTACGCAATCTTGCGACCGCGACTGGAGGACGCGTCTATTTCCCCAAATCTATCAAGGACTTCGAAAGGACTTACTCCGAAATCGCGCAAATGGTGCGCCACGAATACAGTCTTGCGTTCGTCCCGCCGACGCCCGACGGAAAACTCCACACCCTCACCGTCACCGCGAACCACGCATTTCGCTTAGACCATCGACAGGCATACCTGGCGCCCTAAGCGCCTGCAAACTAAGTCTCGGCCGCTAGCGGCGATGCACAGTTACATGGATGCCGTTTTGAGGCCGCAAGGTTACAGATGCGACCGGCTTGACGGCGCGGCCTGCGACAAGTTGGAGGTGGAATCTCTGCTGAGTCATGGCAAGCAGCAGCGTGGCCTCCAGCATCGCGAAGGAAGCTCCCACGCAAACTCGCGGACCGCCTCCAAACGGAAAATAAGCAAACCTCGGAATTTTTCCCGCGCGGACGGGGTCTTCGCGCCAGCGCTCTGGATCAAACTTGTCTGGATCGGAAAAGAAGCGCGCATCGCGTTGCGTCAAAGATTGGAAGATAAAAATATTCGTGCCGGCGGCCACACGATAGCCACCAATCTCGCAGCTCGCGATGGCGCGGCGTCCAATGCCCCAAACCGCGGGATAGAGTCGCATCGATTCCTTGATAACCATCTCGGTATAACGGAGACTCGGAATATCTTCGACCGTAGGCTCCCGATCGCCGAGCACGGTGTGAAACTCTTCGACAAGTTTCGCTTCGATTTCAGGATTCTGGGCAACTAGGTAGCAGGTCCAGGAAAGAGCAATCGCCGTCGTCTCGTAACCCGCGAGAAAGAGCGTCATCAACTCATCGCGCAATTGCGAATCGTTCATCGGCTTACCGTCTGCGTCGCGAACCTGGAGTAGTGCATCGAGTAGGTCTCCTCGCGCCTGATTCGAAGCGCGGCGTTCCTGAAGAATACTTCGGATGATTTTGTTTAAGTCGCTGATAGCGCGGCGTCTCGCAGGCACCAAAAAGTCCGGCAAGTCGAACGGCAGCAGGAGCGCCTGCCCGGCATCGGTCAAGAATCTGTCCGTAACGACCTGCATCGCTTTGCCGACGCGTTCGGCGACGCCCTTAACTTCAGCTCCAAACAGGCATTGCGCGACGATCTGCAGCGTTAGGGCCATCATGTCTTCATGCACGTTACGCGATTCGCCGTCAGTCCAGGCATCGAGCAGTTGCCGGGTTGCGCTCGTCATTACCGGCCCATAAGACAAGATGTTTTCGCGGCGAAAGGCCGGCTGGATCAGGCTTCGCTGATGCTGCCAAGCCTTTCCTTCGTTGGTCAGCAAGCCGTTGCCAAGGACGCGGGCGAGGGCGCGGTAATCCGCGGACTTGGTGAAATTGCCGGGATTCGTAACCAGCACATATTCTATATCGCGGGGATGCATGACCAGGCAGATGGGAACGTGAACGTAGCGAAGCTGCACCACGTCTCCGTATTCTTTGGCACAACGCGAATAGAATCCTAGCCAGTCGCTGGAAACTGCGGCTAGGTTGCCAAGCAGGAAGTGCCCTTTCGGACCGGGCGGGGAGCCTGGAGATTGCTTAATAGAGGAGGGAGCGGCTGCAGACATAGGAGGCGTTCTGCGTTATTACCTGCTTACTTGCAAAAAGCTAAGTATAGCAAGTCAAAACATTCTCAGCTGAGTCCATCGCGGCTTACTCAAATTCTTTGAGGGTTTTCGCCATTTCGGTCAAGCGCTGATTCACACGCGCGAAAACAGTGCCTGCATCAAATGTGCCTGTGCCATTTTTCATGCCCGCGGACATTCCCGTAAGCAATTCCACGCCTTGCTCGATCTTTGAGGCCGGCCAAATGTGAAACTTCTTCGTCTGTACAGCTTCAACAACGTCTTGCCGCAGCATCAGGTCTTCGATGTTCGCTTCCGGAATGAGCACGCCCTGCGTTCCCGTCAATCCCTTGATCTTGCAAACGTCAAAAAAGCCTTCGATTTTTTCATTTACGCCGCCGATGGGCTGAATATCGCCCTGTTGATTCATCGAGCCCGTCACGGCAATGTCCTGCCGCAGCGGCAAATCGGCGAGCGCGGAAACGAGCGCGTACACTTCCGTCGAACTCGCGCTGTCTCCGTCCACTCCGGAATACGACTGCTCGAAACAGATGCTCGCCGCGAGCGAGAGCGGCTTATCCTGCGCGAAGCGGCTGCGCAAATAGCCCGCAATAATGTGCACGCCCTTGTCGTGGAAGCGCCCGCTCAAATTCGATTCGCGCTCGATATTGATGAGCCCGGATTTTCCGAGCGCTGCTGTCGCCGTAATGCGCACCGGCTTCCCGAACGAGTAGCCGCCAATTTCGAGCACGCTCAGGCCATTCACCTGCCCGACGCGTTGCCCGGCCACATCCACCAGCAGCGTGCCTTCCTCAATCATTTCGCGGATGCGCGTTTCCACAAGGTTGTGCCGCTCCATTTTCGAGCTGAGCGCCTTGCGCACGTGCTCCGCGCGAACCACATGTTCGTCCGCGGCCTTCGCCGCATAATGCGCCTCGCGCGCCAAATCGGCGATGTCCACAAACCGCGCCGTGACCTTGTTGCGGCGCCCGGCCATGCGCACGCCGTGCTCCAACATAGTGGCAAACGCGCCGCGGTCGAACGGCGACAAATTTTCTTTTTCAGAAAGCGCGCGCAGCCGCCCCGCATATTCCGCGATGACGGAATCGCTCATCGGCATCTCTTCGTCAAACTCGACGCGCACTTTGAAAATCTTGCGAAAATCCTCTTCATAGTCGTAAAGCAATTCATACATCGAGCGGTCGCCGATCAGAATCACCTTCAGATTGATGGGAATCGCTTCCGGCTTCATCGCACTTCCGCCGAACGGATAAAACATTTCGGCGGGCTGAATCTCCAGGCGGTTGTGATTGAGCGTGCGCTTCAGGGCGCGCCACACTCCGGGCTCCGAAATTGTTTCGAGCGCATACATAATCAAAAATCCGCCGTCGGCGCGCAAAAGCGAGCCGCCGCGCAAATCCATAAAATCGCTCGTCCAGCCGCCGCGCGAATCGTAAGCCCGTTGAATCGTACCGAAAAGATTCACGTAGGTTGGTGTCGTTTCAAAAATTACGGGCGACGTGGATTCATCGCCGTGCGCAAGAATCACGTTCACCCCGTAAACGCGGAACGGATCCCGCTCCGGCCCAGGCGCTTTCGTCGGACCGCCCTCGGGAATATCCGCAGGCTCTTCGGACTCCCCTTCACGTTCCTTGAAGGGATCCAAATTGTCCAGAATGTGGTGCCGCACTTCTTCCAGATATTCCGAAACGCTGCCGTCCGGATATTTTTCCTTGAGCTCTTCAATCACGCCGTCCACAAGCACCGACGCTGCTTCCTGCTCGAGATAACTTAATTCGCTCGCAAGTTCGCGCGAAAGCGTCAGCGTTTTGCGGTAAACAACCGTAAATTCCTGGCGGAACTGTTCGTACTTCCGCTCAATCTCTTCTGCGACGGGCGAATCGAGTTTTCCTTCATGCACCATCTTCGAAATATCCTCGATCGGGACCATCTGCCCTTCGAGCACTGGAAAAATCTCCGGCAACGCCACGGCGCCGACTTGCATGTGCCCCAGCGCGAACTGATCCCGCGCGATGCGCCGTGTGAAATCGTCCATCAAATCCTTTTCACGCGCGGTGAAGCGCTCGACGATGCGCCCTTTTTGGCGTTGAAACGGTTCGCCTTCGAACACCTGCGGAATCCGCCGCCGCAGAAAATCGATGCCCGCTTGCATGTCCTTCTTAAAGCCATTGGCTTGCCCGCGCGGCAATGAAATCAAACGCGGCCGGTCGTTCGTCTTGAAATTATTTACGTAGCATCGGTCGGGCGATTCCTTTACGCCGGGCTTCAACTCTTCGATCATGCGCGCAATCGTGCCGCCGCGGCTCGTGCCCGCAAGGCCGCAGACAAAAACGTTGTAGCCGGGCGCGCCAAGTTCGACGCCCATTTTGAGCGCCCGCAACGCTCGCTCCTGGCCGACAAATCCCTCGCGCAACTCGGCTTGCGCCGTCGTTTCAAAAGGAAGCCGCGCGGGTTCGCAGCGCCAGCGAAGTTTTTCCGGCTCCAGCTCGCCGAGTTTGCCAAACTTCTTTTCTTGTTCTTTCATACGTTCTCGTTCTTCCGGGCGGGTACTGTAGCACGGCGGCGCATTCAGGTCTTCACGCTCGTTGCAACTATTCTTGCAGAGCGTTATGCCTTCGCTTCTTCCAATTCGTCGCGATGTTCCATATAGACACGGAACACACCCATCGCCGCCGCCATGATTGTCGGCCCGGCCACAATTCCCAGCAAGCCGAACACTTCGATTCCGCCCAGCACGCTGATGAAAAGCAGCAATTCATTGAGCCGCGTGCGATTGCGCAGCAGCAGCGGTCGCACAAAATTGTCCGCGATCCCAGCGACGCCGCCGGAAATCGCCACAATCACGATCGCTTTTCCCCAGTGGCCGTTCAAACCAATCCACAGCGCGGCGGGAACCCAGATGAGCGCGGAGCCGACCACTGGCACAAGCGAGAAAAAGGCGATGAGCACGGCCCAGAAAAGCGGCGAGCCGATTCCGACGAGCGTGAACGCCAATCCGCCAAGCGCGCCTTGCATCAGTGCAATAACCAGCGCGACCGCGACGCTTGCGAAAATTAACTCGCGCGATTCTTCCAGCATTTCCGATTGAATTTCGCTGTCGAAAGGCAAAAGATGCCGCACGCCGCGGACCACCTCATGCCCTTCGCGAAACATGAAGAAAAGCGCGAACAGCATCAGAAAAAGATCTACGAAAAACGTGACCAGATTTTTCAGCAGGCCCGTCAGCTTGCTCGCCAAATACGCCGCAGCTTTTTCCACTCCCTGGCGAACCTGGTTGGAAAAGTCCGCCTCCTGCATGGATGCCGGCAATTTGCTCTTGAGCCAGCCTTCGACGCGGTCAGCCGCGCTTGAATTCTGGTGCGTCAAAACGGCTTGTGCTTTTGCCGTCGCGTCCACGGCCTGCTTTGTTGTGTACGCCGTGACGACAAGCGCTGGAACCACCAGCAGAAATGTTACCCCGAGTGTACTGACCAGCGCGGCGCGAGTCGGTTTCAATCGTTTCTCAATTCGCTCGTGGAGCGGCGCGAAGAAAATCGCCAGCACCGCCGACCACGCCAGCGGAACGATAAACGGTTCCACGATTCGAAACACCAAATAGCCCAGCAACAACAATGCCCCGTACGACAGTACGGTTGTCAGACGGTCACTCGTCGTTGTTTTCGCGGGAGCGGTATTTTTCATTCGCGGTATATAATCCCCTTGATTCGTACTCACAGGTCAATCAAAAAACTGACGCGGCATGTTCTCCAATTCTACTTCGTTGACTAGGTATCAATTCCGGCTTCTTGCTGTACTTGCTTTAATCAACTTTGTCAACTTCGCCGCGCGCCAGGTCTTTGTCCCGCTCATTCCGATGCTGCGCACGCAGCTGAATATTTCCGATGAGCAGCTCGGCTCGCTGCAAACTTTGCTTCTGATTGTGCTCGCGCTCGGCAGCATTCCCTCGGGATTTCTCGCCGACCGCTTTAGCCGCAAAGCAATTATCGCCACGGGAATTTTGCTGTGGAGTGCAGCCACATTTGCAGGCGGGCTTGCTACAAGTTTCATGGCTTTGCTGCTCGCGCGTTCTTTTGTTGGTTTCGGAGAAGCGGCGTACGCGCCCGCCGCGCAGTCCATGATTTCCGGATCGTTTCCGCAAGCGCGCCGCGCTTCCGCGCAGGCGATCTTCGCGTCGGGAATGTTGCTCGGCGGGGCGTGCGGCCAAGTGATTGGCGGAATGATTGCGCCGCGATACGGATGGCAGATGGCGCTTTTCGTCGTCGCCGCCGCGGGAATTCTTCCGGCGATCGCGCTTTTCGGAGTGGAGGAACCGCCTCGTGGGCCACGCTCGGATGTTGTGCCCATCTTTAAGATTCTTTCCGTGCCCGCGTTTTTGTCCATGATCGCCGGTGGAATTTGCATCACGTTTGCCAGCGTTTCGCTAATTCATTGGGGCGTGGATTTCGCAGTCAACTACAAGGATTTCAGTTTACGCGAAGCTTCCGTAGCGCTTTCCATCATCACGCTGGTGTCGCTGATTCTCGGCGTGCTTTGCGGCGGATACGTTGCGGATAAATTACAGAAAAAATTTCCGTACGGAAGATTGATCGCGATTGGAATGGCGTTCCTCCTCGCCACCCCCTTTTTGCTGCTGGCGATTCAATCCGAAGAAAAACAAACTGTACTGGTGGGGTTATTCATCGCAGGTTTTTTCATGTCGTGGTACCACGGGCCGGTGACGGCGGTGATTCACGACATGATGCCGAGGCGCGCGCATTCGACGTCCATCGGCGTGTACATGTTCGCCACGCAACTGATCGGCGGCCTTGGCCCACAAGTGATTGGAAAAATTTCCGATCAGAGAGATTTGCAAGTCGCTTTACAAATTGCCGCGGCAGTTTTGGTTTGCGGCGCGCTGCTGATGCTGCTCGTGATTCATTTTATTCGCCGCGACGGGTTGCGGCATCCCGCGGTCGAAGCGTTTCATGCGGAGCCGCCGGAAACGACGGGGCAAGCATAGAGCACAGGCAAGAGTGCCAGTGCTACTTAATTCCGATTTGCGCGATGAGACGCAGAACTTCGTCGTGAGGGACGTCGTAGAGTTTGCGTTCGTCTTCTTCCTCGAGGCGTTCGCGCAGAAATTCCGCGGCGATGAAGCTGGCTTCACGGTCGGTGAGATCGCGGCCGGATTTTTCGCGAAACGCGGTGAACCCCGTGTGGGCGAGGCCGACGACGAGCGCGTCGTCTTCCACAAAGAATTTCGTGTCTATCGTGTCGGCGTGGCGCGTGGCAATGCCGTTCCACATGTGCGAAAAACGGCAGCGATAATTGCTGCCGCTCAGTTTCGATTGGACGTCAAAGACGCCGACAAATTCACTCATTTTGCCTGTGTTTGCCAGCACCGGGTAGGTTGCCATCATTCAGCTCCTGAAAGTCGTTTGCCGTTTACCGTTTGTCGTTTGTCGTCATCAGTTTTCAGTATTCAGTTAAGAGTGTCAACTCTCTGGAGTTGGGCGCTCTTATTGTTAGCTTGGTTGCGCATGGTTATTTGGCGGCGAGGGCGGCTTCGGCGTGCGAGAACGAGCGCACAGCGGCGCCAACTCCCGCGCCGGCCGGGACGCGTGCGCCTTGATCGAGTGCCACTTTTTCCATGGCGCCGAGCAGCAGCAAAACATTGGCTTTTTGCGCGCAGTAGCCCATGAGGCCGAGACGCCAGATTTTTCCCTTGAGTGGGCCGATACCTCCGGCAATTTCAATATTGAATTCGTCAAGAAGCTGATCGCGGAATTTTACGTCGTCGACGCCGGCAGGAACCAGGACGGGCGTGACGGTGACGAGGCGGTCGGCGGGATTCTCCACGAACATTTTCAGGCCCATTGCTTCACAGCCCGCGACAAGCGCTTGCTGGCACGCGCGATGGCGCTCCCAGCGAACTTGTAAGCCTTCCTCCATGGCAATCCGCATCGCTTCGCGCAGCGCGTAGATCAAAGAGATGGGCGGAGTGTGGTGATAGAGGCGGCCCTGGCCCCAGTAGGCCATGGCGGTGGTGATGTCGAAGTACCAGCTTTGGACTTTTGTTTTGCGGCTGGTCATGACTTCTTCGGCGCGCGGGCTGACCGTGATAGGAGACATGCCCGGAGGCGCGCTGAGCGCCTTTTGTGAACCGCTGAAGACGATGTCCAGGCGCTCCTTGTCCACGTGCATCGGAACGGCGGCGAGCGAGGCGACCGCGTCCACGATGAGGAGCGCGCCAAGTTCGTCCGCGACTTTGCGGAAGCCGTCGAGATTGGTGACGACGCCGGTGGACGTTTCGCCGTGAGCCACGCCAACAACTTTGATTTTGCGGCCGGCGGCGGCGCGGAGCACGTCATCGGGATTAACGGCGCGGCCGAGGGGCGCTTCGACTTTGGTGATTTTGGATTGCGTGCGCGAAGCGACTTCAAACATGCGCTCGGAAAAGTAGCCGTTGACGCAGACGATGGCTTCGTCGCCAGCTTCGAGCGTGTTGACGATGGCAGTTTCAATACCGCCCGAACCGGAAGCGGACATGGGCATGGTGATGCGGTTGGTCGTCTGGAAAACCTGGCGCATGAGTTCCTGCGTTTCGTTCATGCAGGTTTTGAAGAACGGGTCGAGATGGCCGACGATGGGCGCGGCGAGGGCGCGATAGACGCGAGGATCCACCGAGGAGGGGCCGGGGGTCATCATCAGGCGGTTGGGTGGGGCAAATTCACCTATAGGCATGGAAAGAGTCCTTTCGTGTGTAAGCGGCCATTTTCCCGCTTCCGGGGGTTTGCCACAACGGGCAAATTGGCAGGAGAGTGTGCGTAACTCGGTTCGGCCCGTAACCGGAGGGATACCCACCCCACCCCGGTTTTTACGTAAGTGTTCATTCTAAAGGGAGTTAGAGTGGCTCTGTTGACATCCTCGCCGAGTGGAGCGATGCCTGAGACGGTAGAGGTTGTAGGGGAGTCCGAGAAGGAGGGCTTGTCGGACTTGCAGGACCAGGCGACGACCGGGAGCGCGTGCCGACAGCTTGCGTTTTACCACCGAGAAGACGGTTTCTACCTTCGCCCGTGGTCCGTACGGTTTCTGCGGAAAATTGCGAGTTGTTTTCCATCGACCACGATCAGCCATTGCAAATAGTGCCGAAAGCACTTTTTTCCGCCATTTTGTTGCTCGCTACGGCGAAAGTACGTGCGGACCGCGTGTGGCGCACCGTTTCTCCCAACCCGCGCGCGACCGGGTCCTCGTCGAGCCGCTGCAAAAAGCGATACAGCGTCGTGTCGTCGGGCCCACAGCGCAAATGCAAAGCTTCTCGCCAGTCGCGAGGCTCGGCCAGACGGCTTTCCGCTTGGCGAAAAGTCCAGTCTTGGTAACGCATCAGGCAGAGAATGCCAGCAACTGCGGCTGGGTGCATTGATGTTTGCTGAAACGGCTACGGTAGGAAGGCAAAACCCGGTGCGCGACTTCGCGCGCCACCCCAGCAAAAGGCACCAGGCCGATTTCGGCCATCTTCCCCTCCGGCCTCATCAGAAAACACCCTCCCCCCTATCTCGTCCACACTCCTACTCGCTATCTGTGACCAGCATGTCAACAGAGCCAGTTGAAGTGGTTTGTTTGCATACACTTTTGCAAGTGTTGATTCTAAAGGAGATGCAGGAGAGAGGGAAATTGAGACGAGTTCCGCAAGAGTGGGGGAGAAAATTTCGAATGGAGCTCGATTACACTCGGCAGACTAGCACGAATACAATACTATGTCAATAGTTAATATATAAGTATGTTATGCAGAAAGACGGCCGAATAGTTGAGCGGGAAGACGCCCGCTTCGGAAAGTGGGCGCTACAACGGCGTGCAAACCCCAGGGGCTCTGCTTGAAAAAGGGGCCGCCTCGGAAGGCGGCCCCTGCAAAACCGACTAGATGCCGGGAACGGTTAGAACTTGAAGCGGACGCCGATCTGGATCTGGCGTTGGGTGTAGGCGAAGTTGCTGTTGGCGGTGCTCGTTGTTCCGAATGGAGCGTTAAAGTTCAAGCAAGGTGAAGCCGCGGTGCAGGTCACCGTGCCATTCGAAGTGGTGGTTGTGCCCGACGTGGAAATAATGTAGCCGGTTGTGTTCGCGTTGGTGACGTTGAAGTGGTTCAAGAGGTTGAAGCCTTCGCCGAGAAGTTCGAGGCGGTAGTGATCCGCGAACAAGAACTCCTTCGAAATGCGGAGATCGACGTTCTGCGTGCGCGGCAGACGGAAGGTGTTGCGGCCGATGACGTCAATACCTTTACGGCCGTTGGAGCCGTTAATGCTCCCCGCGAGGCCGCCGGGCGCGCTACCAGAGGTCAAAAGAGAATATGGCAATCCACTCTGGGCTTGATAGATCGGAGCGATCTGCCAGCCGCCGAGAGCCCAATCGGACCAGTTGTTCTTGTGCCAGGGCGACTGAACGATGGCGCTCAAGACCGAACGCTGACGAACATCGAAGATCGAGTTGCCGTATTCGTTGTGGATGTTCTGCGGATCGAGCAGGTCGTTGGTGTCACTGAAGGTGGAGGCGTTTTGGCCGAAGTCGAGCGAGTGAGACCAAGTGTAGTTGTAGTTGAACGAAAAGTTCTTCGTGAGGCGCTTATTCACGATGAGAGCGAGCGCGTTGTACTTGGAGCTGATGCCGCTGAAGATGTCCGTAACAGAACCATAGGGAACGTTAGGCGTGACGTTGGTATTAATGTCAGGCCGCGGCCCCTTATACAGGATCGTGGAGTAAGTCGCGCCGGTGAGAGGGCCACCCGCGCCGACGTTGTAGGTCAGCGTGGTGGCGAGCGCCGGGTTGATATTCTGGTCGACGAAGTCCGGCAAGTTGCGGCCATAGCTGCCGAGGTAGCTGAGGGAAACCATGGTGCCCCAACCGATCTGGCGTTCCAGGGTCAATGAGGTTTCCTGAACCGACGGGTTCTGGAAGCTGTGATCGAAGTAGACGACGCTCAAAGCAGAGAAATTGCTCGGCTGAGTAGTGATGATTTGCGGGAATGAAGGGCCGCTGGCCAAAGTCGCACCTGAGAACGTGAACGAAAGTTGGCCGCTGAGATTGCCGGTGTTGATGAGCGCGTTGTAGATAGTGGAGTTCTCGATGCGGCCGAAGTAGATGCCATAGCCGCCACGAAGCGAAGTCTTGCCGTCGCCGAAGATATCCCAGGCGAAGCCGACGCGCGGTCCCAAGTTGTTCCTATCATCCGGGAGGTGGCGGGTTTGGGGGAAGTCAGGATTCGGAATGAGCACATCCGGCATGGTCTGATAGTCGTAGCGAAGGCCGAGGGTAAGGGTGAAGCGCGGCAGGATACGCCAGTTGTCCTCGGCGAACAGCCCGATGTCATTGGTGCTCATTGAGAAGCCAAGAGGACCGAAGGCCTGCTGAAAGCTGCTGTAGCAGTGCGCAGTGTGCGTCGCGCCACAACGATTCGGGCTGAGCAGATCGGAGAGATAGTTTCCGATATTGCTGTAGCTGAACGAACCGAACTGAAAGCGGAGGTTCTGGGCGAAATCGTTCACGTGACGGAAGTCTCCGCCAAACTTGATGGTGTGACGGCCGTGAGTCCAGCTAACAGTATCTGCGAACTGGTTGGCGCGCTCATCAGGGAACGCGGTGCGTTGCAAGAACGTGGCAGTGCCCATATCAAAACCGCCGGTGATGAAGACGTCTGGCGATAGTCCAAGCGGATTGGCATAGCCTGGGAAATTGGGCGAGGTTAGGAAGTTCGCCTGCTCGTAGGCCGTAGGAGGCTGACCAAATTCGAATTCGAAGTCACGGCCATACTGATAGCGCGCTTCGTTGGAAAGATTGCTGGTGATAAAGGTGTAGAGCTTGGCGACGCCCCAAGTGTCGCGGACATAGTCGTTGCCGAAACTGTTCTTAGCGAAGGTCACGGCAGTCTGGGTCTGAATGCCCGCGGGAGAAACCCAACGCATACGGTTGACTTCGAAGGAGGCATGGTTTTTGGAGTTAATCGTCCAATCGAGTTTGGGGAAGAAGATGGTCTGTTGGCCCTTGCGAGGAGTCTGGCCGAGTTCGCCGGTGTTCAGGTTGGCAAGGCCACCAGTATAGGCGGTTGCGGCTTGCCCATAGGTGATGATGCCAATGTTCGTTAGGTTCGAGAGCAAAGTGCAAGCGCCCTGAGTGGCAGTGAAGACGTTGGCGCCATTTGGTACAGCCGTGGGGCCGGTAATAAAGGCATTGCGATTCAGAGTGGCGCAGGTGCCGCCGTAGTTGGTGATGTCGGCAACCGGAGTGGCGAAGAAGCCTGCCGGACTGCTGGGGATAGCGGTACCGGGGAAGTTGCGATCAAAGCGGTCGAAGGCGAAGTACCAGAAGAGCTTGTCCTTGATGATTGGACCGCCCACGCCGAAGCCGTAGATCTTGCGAACATCTTTCGGTTTGACGGGATTGGCTGAAAATGTGCCGTCGGGGTTTTGTGAAGAAACCGTGACGGTGTGGTTGGTGGCGCCCCACGCGTTATTGCGGTCGTAGAAATAGCCTTCACCATGGATTTCGTTGCCACCGCTCTTTGTGACGGTGTTTACGACTGCGCCAGCGGCGCGGCCATATTCCGAAGTGTAGTTGGAAGTGTTGACCTGAAATTCCTGGACCGCGGCTTTTGCTGAAGAATAGCCGGCGCGAGTACGGCCGCGTTCTTCAGAGAAGAACGCTTGGTTGTTGTCCGCGCCGTCTACGGTGTTGTTGTTGAGAAGCGTGCTGATGCCGCGGACGCTGACGAGGCCAAAACCGTTCGAATCATTGACGACACCGGGCGTGAGAAGCGCAAAATCCGACCACCGGCCGCCGTTTATGGGCAAGTTAGAGATTTGCGCCTGTTCCACGATCGGAGCGAAATCAGGGGTGGACGTGTTGATCTGTGGAGCTTCCGCGCTGACCAGGACTGTGGCGCCAGCCGAAGAGATGTTTAACTTTGCAGAGAGATCCGTCAGGGAGCCGACCTGGACAACGACATTTTCCGCAGTGAAGGGAGCGAAGCCATTCGCGGTGATTTTCACCGTATAGTCGGAAGGCTGAAGCTTCGCGACGCGGAAATAGCCGGTTTCGTCGGTAGTGGCGGTTTGCTCAATGCCGGTGGCCTTATTCGTGACAGAAACAGCAGCGCCAGAAATCGCGGCGCCGGACGAATCGGTAATCGTGCCGCCGACAGCGCCGTCGGTGGTGGACTGCGCATTAGCGGGCTTGCCGAGACACAACACACTCGCGAGGTAGAAACAGAGCACTGCTACCCAAGTCAAAGAGCGACTCGCTTTCATCAAATCCCTCCTAGGAGACAACAATTCGACTACTGCACGGGTCGTACGAATTCAGCACACGAGCTTCCGAGGGGTGTTAGGGGACTCCCTGACGCCAACTTGAGCGGCAGCCACGACTCTTTAGCAAGGCTATAAAACGTCCACAGTGTTACTAGCCTAAAAAGAAATGTGAATATTCTTTAACACAGAGCGGCCTTATGTTAAAGCCCCATCCTGTGGAAAAGTATTGCTGCAGAGCATCGCTAAAACCAATGCCTGCCTCGACTAACAGACTTGTTGAAGGAATCCTAACGAGGGAATGTTTCGTTTATGTTAAAGAGATGCGAAGGAGAGATTAAGCTGGCTTGTGTACTGCTGTTGGCTTGAGGTAGAGTCGGCGGCTCGGAGAGCGAGGAATGGGTAAGAAGACGACGAGTGGCTCGAAGAAGGTGAAGAAAGAGACCGTGAGGCCGCTGCTGACGCGGGGGCGAATCCAAAAGCGGATTCGAGAGATGGGGCGGCAGATTCGAAAGGATTTTCCCGGGGAACCGATCCTTTTGATTGGGGTGTTGAAGGGGGCGGTGCCGTTTCTGACGGATTTGGCGCGGCAGATACCGGGAGAGGTGACGTTCGATTTTATTGCGGTATCGAGCTACGGGAAGGACACGAAATCGTCGGGTCAGGTGAAATTGAACAAGGACCTGGACTCCAGCATCGAGGGCAAGACGGTGCTCGTGGTGGAAGATATCTTGGACACCGGGCTGACGCTGCAATATTTGCTGCGAATTTTACAGCAGCGGCGGCCAAAGCATTTGCGGATCGCGGTGCTGTTGGACAAGGTGGAGCGGCGTATCGCGAACGTTCATGCGGACTATGTTGGGTTTGTGATTCCGAATGAATTTGTCGTGGGCTTTGGACTGGATTACGCGGAGCGCTACCGCAATTTGCCTCACGTAGGGGTTCTGGAATTGCCGACGCCGGAGTAGTGGGTCAGTTTGAATTTTTAGCTTTTCCAGTTCGCGGTATGTAAGTACAAACCCCAAGCCCCGTTGCGTCACGAACAAGAAAATTCAAACTGAACCACCACGAACACCGGAGTAGCCCCGCGGTCGGTATCCTCCGCCTGTTATACTGTGACAGCGCATGAATCCCGGCACACAGACTGATCCGATCAAGCAGGGAATAGGGACGCCATCGGAGATATCCGAGGAAGTTCTTGCCACGCTGACACAAATCGGCGAAGAGGTGAACGCTTCGCTGGATTTGGACGAAGTGCTGGCGCGCACGGCTGCACTGATCAAAAGACACATTGATTACGAAATTTTTGGCGTGCTGCTGGTGGATGAAAACACGCAGACGCTAAAGCACCGTTTTTCGATCGGCTACAGCAGAGAGCTGGCCTCGAATTTGGTCATCCCTATGGGGCAAGGAATTACGGGGACGGCAGCGGCAACGGGGCATGCGGTGCGGGTGAGCGACGTAACGAAAGATCCGCGATACATCAACGCGATTGATACGGTGCGCTCGGAGCTGGCTGTGCCGCTAATGGTGCAGGGCAAGTGCGTGGGCGTGCTGGACATTCAGAGCAATCACCTGAATTACTTCACGAAAGATCAGCAAAGTATCTTGACGCTGCTGGCGAGCCGTTTGGCAGTGGCGATTGAAAATGCAAGATTGTTCGAACGAGTTCGCTCGCAGGCGGCGACTTTGCTTTTGCTGAATGAAGTGAGCCGTGAGATGAGTTCGATTCTGGATGTGGAAGAGTTGCTGCGGCGCGCAGGGGAACAAGTGAAGCGCGTGATTGACTACCAGATTTTGAGCATCATGCTGTATGACGAAGAGCAGAAAGTGTTTCGCCACCGGCTGGACGTGAAGCACGGACAGCGAGTGCAGGGAAAACTGCGAGTGGCGGCGAGCGAGGGAATTGTGGGTGCGGCGGCGACGCTGAAAGAACCAGTGCTCGTGCCGGACGTGACGGTGGACCCACGGTATCTGCTGGTGAATCCGGAGACGCGGTCGGAACTTGCCGTTCCGATGCTGCATAAGGGAAAGATTCTCGGAGTGCTGGACCTGGAGAGTGCGCAACTGAATGCGTTCACGCAGGATCACGTGCAGACGCTTTCCATTCTTGCCGCGAACCTGGCAGTTTCGCTGGAGAATGCAAGGCTGTACGAGCAGGTCGCACGAGATGAAGCGCGGCTCGAGCGCGATTTGCAGGCTGCGAAACGGATTCAAGGGGCTTTGATCCGACCGGTGCCTACGGAAGATTATGGGCTGGAAATGGCGGCACGGTACATTTCCGCGCGCGAAGTTTGCGGCGATTTGTACGAATTTTTGCGATATGGCCCGCAGCAACTGGGAATTGCGCTGGCGGATGTAAGCGGGAAAGGAACCGCGGCGGCGCTCTACGGCGCGGTGGCGATTGGAATCATGCGCAGCCTCGCTCCGCAGAAGCTGCAGCCATCTGAGATGCTAAAGCAGATGAATCAGCTCGTGGGAGAGCGAAAAATTGAAGGGCGCTTCATGACCGCGTGCTTTGCGACTTGGCAAAAAGGACGGCAGAAGTTGCGGGTTGCGAACGCGGGCCAGTCGCAGCCGCTTCTCTATAAAGATGGACGTTGCGGAAAGATCGAGCTGACCGGATTCCCGCTGGGGATATTTGAAGATGTGACGTACGACGAATGGGGCGTGACGCTGGAACCGGGAAATATTGTGGTGTTCCACTCGGACGGGATTGCGGAAACCTCAAACAGCGAAGGCCAATTTTTCGGAACGGAGCGTCTCCGGAAGCTGATCGAGAGCCATCACGAGTTGAACGCGACGGAACTATCTGACGTGATTCTGCGCGAAGTGGATTGGTTCGCGCAGAGCGCGCCGCTCTCCGACGACAGAACGCTCGTGGTATTGAAGGTCCGATGAGCGCACAGGCTGCGGTGAGTTCTCATCCCCATACGTTTGTAGACCCTGCGGAATTCACGCCGTTCTTCGAATGGCGAAAAGAGAAATCGCAAAAGAGCGAAACGGTTTATTGCGAGGGAGTATCGCTGGCGGCGGCAGCGGAGAAATTTGGAACGCCGCTTTATCTTTATAGCCGCAGCGCGATAGAAACGGCATACAAGGAGCTCGATCGCGGGCTCGCGGCAATGCCACACACACTCTGTTTTGCCGTGAAATCGAACGGAAATTTGAGCATTCTGAAAACGCTTGCCAAGCAAGGGAGCGGTTTTGACGTCGTTTCCGGCAATGAGTTGCTGCATCTGCAGCACATCGGTGTACCGGGGAACCGGATCGTTTTTTCTGGAGTTGGAAAATCGCGTGAAGAGATTCGGACGGGATTACGCTGCAACGAAAAGAAACACGGAAAGCCCACGGGGATTCTGCTTTTCAATGTGGAATCGGAAGAAGAGTTGGAGATTCTGCTCGAAGAATCGGCCAGACATGTTGCTCGCGGTGGACGAGTGCCCGGAGTCGCGATTCGCGTGAATCCCGACGTGCAGGCGGGCGGACACCCACATATTTCGACTGGACGATACGAACACAAATTCGGCCTGGAGTGGAGCGCGGCGTTTGCTCTGTACAAGAAATATTCCGGCGCGAAACAGATTTCGTGGGATGGGATTAGCGCGCACATCGGCTCGCAGATTACCGATCTTGAGCCGTTTCGCGAAGCGTTGCGAAGAGTTGTTGGATATGTTTCGCAACTGCGCTCAGAAGGCGTAAAGCTGCGCTATCTCGATTTTGGGGGCGGGTTGGGCGTGCGTTACACGGACCAGGTTGTGCCCTCTCGCGAGTCGTATGCCGAGATGGTCGCGAGTTTGGTAAAGCCGCTGGGGATTCATCTCTTGTTGGAGCCGGGAAGAAATATTATCGCGCCTGCCGGAGTGTTGCTGGCGCGGGTGCTCTATGTGAAGCGAAATGGGCAGAAGCGTTTTGTGGTTGTGGATGCGGCGATGAATGATTTGATGCGGCCGTCTCTGTATGGAGCGGTACATGCGATTACGAATGTAGCGCGGCGGGAGGGAAGCGTGCATTCGAGCGAGCTCGCGGATATTGTCGGACCGGTGTGCGAGACGGGAGATTGTTTTTTGCGTGACTGGCCGATTGGCGAAGTGAAAGCCGGCGACGTGCTGGCGATTTGGACCGCAGGAGCTTACGGAATGTCGCTCGCGTCAAATTACAACGCGCGATGCCGTCCGGCGGAAGTGCTGGTCGAAGGGAAGCGCGCGAAAATTATTCGCAAGCGAGAATCAGAGAAGGATCTCTTGCGGGGCGACGTGCTGGCCTGACTTACGCTTCGCCCCACTTTAATTTGCTTCGCAAAATTTCGTAATACGATTTGCGCTGTGGTTGAATGAGCTTCAGTCGTCGTTCAGCGCGATAAATGCGGACGCGATCACCGGATTCCATCAGCAAGCCTTTTTGCCCATCGAGTGTCAAATAAACAGATTCGGCCGGGCCGACAAGATTCATTTCCACACAACATTTATCACTGACGACGAGTGGACGGTCGCTGAGCGTGTGCGGACAAATCGGAGTGACGATGATGGATTCCACACTTGGATGAACGATGGGCCCGCCAGCGGAAAGGGAATAGGCGGTTGAGCCGGTCGGAGTGGCGACGATCAATCCGTCGGCGCGGTAGCGGCAGACGAAATCCTGATCAATGGTGAGTTTGACTTCGATCATGCGGGCGAGCGCGCCTTTGTTGATGACGACTTCGTTGAGGACTAGCTGGTCGTCGAGAGTTTTGCCGTCGCGCGTGAGCGCCGCGTGGAGCATGACGCGTTCGCTTGCAGCGAGCCGGCCTGCGAGTGTTTCTTCGAGAGCGGGATAAAGCTCCTGCAAGGTGAAGCTAGTGAGAAAGCCGAGGCTGCCGAGATTGATCGGCAAAATGGGAATGCCGCGAGGAGCGGCTTCGCGCGCGGCGGAGAGAAGGGTTCCGTCTCCCCCAAGAACGAGCAAGAGCTCCGATTCGGCGGCGAGTTGTGCGCGCGTTTTTCCGCTCGCGGCTTCCTTCAGCGACGTGGCGGTTTCCTGATCGTAGTGCGCCCGAATGTTTCTTGCGGCAAGCCATTGCATGAGGGGAGGCACGATGCCAGAAACGTCCACGCGTCTCGGCCGGGAAATAACGCCAATTGTTTTGAAGGCGGACATGGATTTGAGAGATTCTACCTTAGTCACTGGTTTTTACGGGCGTGGAGAAAAAATTCCTGGTTGCCTTCGGCGCCGGTAAGGCGGCTGGGAAGGACGCCAAGGATTTGCAAGCCGTTTTCCTGCGCGCGCTGTTTGACGGACACGATCGCTTTTTCGTGCAGAGCGGAGTCCTTAACGATTCCACCAGGGCCGATGTCTTCACGGCGGAGTTCGAATTGTGGCTTGATCAAGATAAGAAAAATCGCGCCGGTCTTGGCGACGCGGATGGCGGGAGCAAGAATTTTTGTGACGGAGATGAAAGAAACATCGGCAACGACGAGGTCGATCGGTTGGGGAATGTCCGCCGGTTGCAATTCGCGCGCATTTCGTTCGATTCGAATGACTCGCGCGTCTTGCTGCAGTTTCCAGGCAATTTGATCCACGCTTACGTCCACGGCGTAAACGCGAGCGGCGCTGTGTTGCAGCAAACAATCCGTGAAACCTCCGGTGGAAGAGCCGAGATCGAGGCAAATCAAGTTTGCCGGGTTGATGGAGAAATCCGCGAGCGCGCCTTCAAGTTTCAACCCGCCGCGGCTGGCATATTTCTGCAGGCGACTGGAAATTTCAATGCGAGAGGCTTCTGAAATCTGCGCTCCGGCTTTTTCCTGTTTTGCGCCGTCTACACTGACCTCACCGGCGAGAATCATGGCTTGGGCTTTTTGACGGGATTCTGTGAGTCCGCGCTCAAGCATTAAAACATCGAGACGTTTCTTCCGTGATTTTGACTTCATCAAAGGCTAGGCGCGGCGATAGACGAGGAATTCCGCGATCTCGCGGAGGCGAGCGGCTTTCGAACCGTAGCCGTTGAGCTCGGCGATCGCCTTTTCCGAGAGTTCCCTGGCGATTTGGTGAGAACGCTCAAGGCCAAACACGGCTGGATACGTGGCTTTTTGCTGCGCGATGTCTTTGCCGGCGGTTTTGCCTAGCGCGGCGGAAGATTCCTCGACATCTAGAATGTCATCCGTGACTTGAAAGGCCCAGCCGATCGTTTCACCGAAGCGGCGAAGCCGCGTGACGTCGTCGTCTGGAGCGCCAGCGCAGAGAGCGCCGGCAGTGATCGCAGCACGAATCAGCGCCGCCGTCTTTGAACGGTGAATGTATTCGAGCATCTCGGGCCCGACGCGTTTGCCTTCGGCCTCAATATCCGCGACTTGGCCGCCGACCATTCCGTTGATGGTGCCCGCCGAGGTTGCGATCTCCGTCAGCATTTTGACGCGGCGATCCGCACCAACTGGCGCGTTGCCGATAGTCTCGAAAGCGAGAGTCAGAAGCGCGTCACCGGCGAGAATAGCGGCAGCTTCTCCGAATTGCTTGTGACAAGTCGGTTTGCCGCGCCGCAAATCGTCGTTGTCGAGAGCTGGCAAGTCGTCATGGATGAGCGAATAGGTGTGAATGAATTCGATTGCACAGCCGGGGTACATGGCGGGAGAAGTGTCGTCCGCAAAGATCCGCGCGGATTCGAGGCAAAGAATCGGGCGAACGCGTTTGCCGCCCGCGAAGACGCTGTACCGCATCGCTTTGTGAATGGAAGCCGGCGGAGTGGCTTCCGGCGGCAGGAGTCTTTGCAGCGCGGCATCAACGGCTTGCAAATCTTCTTCAAAAAAAGAAGGGAGTTTCATCGCGTCGTAAGTGGGAAATGGAATTTCTGGTGGCGAATCAAGATTCATCGCCTTCCGGGTCGAAAGGTTCGGCGGCGATCCTGCCGTCGGCCTTCTTGAGGAGGATTTCAACTTTGCCTTCGGCCTCTTCGAGCTGTTTTTGACATTCGCGCGAGAGCGCCACGCCTTCTTCGAACAGTTTCATCGCCTCATCAAGGGAAAGCTGGGGACTTTCAAGTTTTCGAACAACTTCTTCGAGCCGCGCGAGGGAGCGCTCGAATTCCGGCTTCTTTTGCGGCTCAGGTTTTTTCGGTGCTGGATTGTTCACGCGGTGCCTGTTTTTCAGCTTTGAGTTTTGTTGATACTGCTACTCTTGGCAGCGCTTGCAAAAATAGGTGGAGCGGCCGCCTTGCTCGATGCGCCGAATCAGCTCGCCACATCTGCGGCAAGGCTGATCTGCCAAACCATATGCCCGCAGAATCTTTTCGAGTCCTTGAAACCACCAAGCCGGGTCGCGAAAATCCGGTGGTGGATGCAAACAACATTCTAAGGCACTGCGGAGAACGGAAACAATCGCTTTATGGAGTTTCGCGGCTTCTTTTTTGCTGAGAGAGTTTGCAGAGCGGCGCGGATCAATGCGGGCATGCCACATGGACTCGCAGGAATAGATATTGCCGATGCCCGCGACGCGGGATTGATCGAGAAGAAATTCTTTTAGGGGACGACGCGATGCGACAAGTAAGGAGGCGAAACGTTTTGGAGTGAATTCCTTTGAAAGAGCATCTACCCCTATCGCTTTCAAACCCATACAGTCTTCGCGCGATTCGAAATGATGAATCCGACCAAAGTGGCGGCGGTCGGCAAACCCTAGAACGCCCCTATCGAATTCGAATGCGACGTCTACGTGAACATTGTGGGGCGAGCGATTGGCTTTGGTTTCCAACTCTGTAGTTGAGCAGAACCAAAGCAGCCGACCGTCCAGGCGGAAGTGCAGAGTCAAGAGGCCGCGATCAAGTTCAAGGAGAAGATATTTTCCATGTCGCTCGACGTTGAGGATTCTCTTGCCTTCAGCGAAGCGGGCGAGGTCAGCGGGCTTTTGCGGTTTTGTGCCGCTAGGATGCAAGACGTGCACACAGCGAATCTTCTTTCCGCGGACCAGAGGACGTAAGGTGCGAGCGACGGCTTCCACTTCTGGGAGTTCGGGCATGGTGGCGATTTGCGCTAAGAGCCGGGCTTGAGTGTGAGCGTGTGACGTTTTGTGGTTGCTGCTGCGGCATCGGTAAATGGTTGAACGATGGGTTTTGCGTCAAACCAATAGGGAAATTGATCCGTGTAGTGGCTGCTGCCGGGCTGGCCGCTTTGTCCGCCGGGAATGAGCAGGATGGAATCGTCCCAATTCGCTGTATTGGCGACAAAGCGCATCGCAGGGCCGTGGTGCTTTGTCGCAGCGCGCGGGCTATAGCGCGTGCCGGCTTGCGGCTTTTGGGCGATGCTCAGGAAAAACTTCAGCAAGCCTTTTCTGCCGATGGGATGGGGCATTTCGAGAGCATTGAAATTTTTCCACTGCCAGGCGTCAATTTGCGCGCTGCCTGTATTAGTTTGCAGCGAGTGCACCCCGGAATCTGCGGCCGCGACGATGAGTTCGTCAAAATTCTTGAAAGCGGGCGGCAGCCATTTGGAAGGACGGTCGGTGAGGACTTTTTGTAAAAAGGCCATCTTGCGCCAGCGATAGAGATCGGTATCGCTACCTAGGTAACGTTCGAGAATGAGGCGAAGGGCTTCGAGTCGCGTCGCTTCCAGGAAGGGAACGACGGGCGTGTCGGTGGCGGCGATGCCGTTCCAATCTTTTGTGAGAGCGATGAGTTGTTTTGTGCGGTCGTCTTTGGGTCCGGCGATGCGCGATGCTGCGACGAGTTGTTCGCCCATGAAAACGTCCGGATAGCTGTAGGTGTCGGCTTGAACTTTGAGCATGTCCGCGGGACGCAGATCATGCCTATCGTGAAGCAGATCGAAAATTCGCGCGGTGCGGTACGGCTCCTCCCAATGGTCGGTAAGATAGGGCTTATATTTTGGGCCGACGACGCGCGCGTTGGCGGTGACGATTAATCCGGAAGATGGATTGAAAGTTTGCGGGAGTTGTTCGAAGGGAACGTAGCCGGCCCATTCGTAGTCATCGGTATCGCCGGGTACGGGAACTTCCCCGAATCCTTTTTTCCGCAAGGGAACGCGAGCGCCCATTATGTAGCCAATGTTGCCGTCAACATCGGCGTAAACCGCGTTTTGCGCGGGACCCCAAACTTTTTTCAAAATGTCGCGAAATTCCTTCCAGTTCCGCGCTTTGCCGAGGTTGTAGTAGGTGTTGCCGAGGCCGCCGGGCTCGGTTGCGGTCCAGCGCAGAGCGTAAGCTCTTTCGCCTTCGCGACGAACGATGGAACCGTGACGCGTCACGACGATACGCAAGTGTTCGTCGGGTTGTCCCTTGACACGAATAGTATCGTCGTCGATCTCGGCTTTCTTCCATTCGCCCTTTACGCGATATTCGTCGGGATTTGCAGGATTGAATGTCTCTATATAAAGGTCCTGAACGTCGGCGCCGTTGTTGGTGAAGCCCCAGGCGATGCGGTCGTTGTGGCCGATGACGACGAGCGGGCCGCCAGGAAGAGTAAAACCCTTGACGTTCCAGCCGGGTGCGGTGAGATGCGCTTCGTACCAGATGGGTGGGATAGTGAGTTCGAGATGCGTGTCGTTGGCGAGGATAGGTTTGCCCGTTGCTGTGTAGGCACCGCTGACGACCCAGTTGTTGCTGCCGAGCGTGTGGCGGATGTCCGCTTGTGATTCTTGAATCCACTCCTTCAAGGCAGGCGCAAGGGCGGAGGTCAAGTCCGCAAAATTCGGCGATTGTTCTGTTTGTGCGTTTGCTTTTAGAACAGTGTCCGGAACCATGTCGTCATCATCGTCTTCGTCGTCGGGATTTCTTCCCGATTGTTGGGCACCACCATCGGCTGCGTTTGGATCGCCGACAACGAAATGATCCATAGCGGCTTCGGGAGAGTAGAGATCCTTGGCGCGATCAGAGCCGACGCGTGCGATGACTTTGGAGCGGCTGAGTTCCGACTCCCAGGTATTGGAAAGGGTCTGGTACATATAGCCGGCGATGACCAGACAGTCTGCGGCCTTCCAGGGCTGAGGCTTGTAGTGAAGCAGCGTGAATTCGATAGGCAAATTGGATTGATGCTGCTCAATGAAAGCGTTCACGCCGCGGGAATAGGCATCCAGTGCGCCGCGCGACTCTTCGTCGAGGAGAGTCAGGTCGCGATCCGCGGCCACACCAAAGCGTAAAGTGCGGAATTGCTTGTCGATGGGAAGAGTATCCTTGCCAAGAATTTCCGAGAGTTGGCCGCGGGCGACGCGGCGAAGCAGGTCCAATTGCCAGAGACGGTCCTGGGCCATGACGTAGCCTTGCGCTTCGACCAAATCATTGAGAGAGCCCGCACGGATGTGAGGCACGCCCCAGATGTCGCGTTCGACGGTGACTTCACTTTTTAGACCCGGAAGAGAGAGAGTGCCATCCACTTGGGGGAGCGGCCGATATATGTACCACCAAAGGCCAAAACCGCAGATTAGAATGACGATAGTTAGGAGCCAACCTAGGACTCGCAATGCGCGCAACAAGTGTTCTCCCACTCACAAAGGCGAAAAAATCAGTGTAGAGGACAGCCGGAGGACACGCAACTCGCGCCATAAACCCGTCGAAGGCTGACTGCTGTTACAATTTTCGGTAGGGTAAGAGCCAAAAATGTTTTTCGTCAGACTCATTGGGGTCATCGCGCTCGTCGCGCTGAACGGCTTCTTTGCCGCGGCGGAGTTTTCGCTTGTGGCGGTGAGGATTTCGCGCGTGCGGCAGCTTGTTGCGAAGGGAAGCGCGAGCGCGAAGATTGTGGAAGAACTGCTGCGTGACTTACATCGCGTCGTTTCCGGTGTGCAGTTGGGAATTACGATCGCGAGCTTGGCGTTGGGCGCCCTTGGAGAAGCGACGTTAGCGAATTTCTTCCAGGGTGTATGGCCCGGCAGCATTGCCAGTCGATCGGCGGTTCTGGCGCATGCCTTGGCGCTTTCCTGCGCGTTTGTTCTCTTAAGTTTTCTGCATGTGGTGATTGGCGAGCTAGTTCCTAAAACGGTGAGTCTGGCGCGTGCGGAGCGCGTCGCGCTTTTGGTAGCGCGTCCGTTTCATTGGTTTCTCAACACATTTCGCTGGGCCATTGACCTGCTGGAGCACATTTCTGGCTTCATTGTAAGAGCCCTCGGCATTACGGCGCCAAGCGGGCACGGCGTTGCGCACTCGACCGAAGAACTGCAAGTGCAGATCCAGCAAGCCAGGGAGCGCGGTCTGCTTGCGCCGGGCGAAGAGAAATTTATTTTGAGTGCCATTGAACTCGGCCAGGTGCAGGTGCGGGAGATTATGGTCTCGCGGCCGGACATGCACGTGCTCCCTATCGAAGCCCCGTTCGATCAGGTGATGCGCGCGTTCGCGACAACGCAGCGTTCCCGCATACCTGTTTACCGCGAGACTCTTGATCATATGCTTGGATTCGTTCACATCAAGGACATGATGTGGGTGCTGCTTGATCGCGAGAGGCGCATGCAGGAACGCGCCGCGGCGGCCCCGTTTGATTTGCGGCGAGTTTTGCGAGAACTGTTGATTGTTCCAGAGACGAAACCAGCATCGGAATTGCTGACCGAATTTCGCGCCAAGCACACCTCGATGGCGGTCGTGGTGGACGAGTTCGGCAGTATTCTTGGCCTCGTGACGATGGAAGATATTCTGGAACAGTTAGTCGGAGAAATTCACGACGAGTTTGATGTCGTTGAACGCCCGCTCACGCTCGCGGACGGCGCGATTGTTTTTGACGCGGCTCTGAGCGTTCGCGATTTGGATACGCAGTACAACATAACTTTGCCGGAAGACCCCGCGTACGCAACCGTGGGCGGTTTCGTGCTCGACCAACTGGGGTTCATTCCCAAAGGCGGGGAGAGTTTTGACTACGGCAATTTTCGATTCAGCGTGATGGAAATGGACGGGCGCCGCGTCGCCCGCGTAAAGGTTCAACTCTTGCCGCAAGAGCCTACAGAGAAGGGCGGTCCCTCTTCCGCCGATGCGGCGCGCAAAGTCGAATCGAATTCGCCCGCTGCTGGTTCATAATCGCTGGACATTATTTGCGCGAGCTGGCGCGCGGCGACCTTAGGCAATCGTTTAGACGCCCCACCGCGCTGTCGGAGTTGTGCTATGAGAATAATTGGTGACACACAATAGAGTGTCAGCATGGACAAGATCCGGTGGTATGAGCGTTGAGTTTCGTGAGGGGCCCTTAGAGAATGAAGGCGTGAGTTCGCAAAAGCACCGGATCGCCGATTACCTGCGGCCCAAAACGCTGGCAATGTTGTTGCTCGGGTTTTCTTCAGGCCTTCCCTTTTATCTAGTCGGCAATACGTTCGGGTACTGGCTGCGCGATGAACACACCTCCCTGACGGCGATCGGGTTTCTTTCCTGGGTGGGCATTGCCTACTCGCTGAAATTTCTCTGGGCGCCATTGATGGATCGCGTCGACTTGCCGTTGTTTAAACGGCTCGGACATCGGCGTGGATGGATGATGTTCTCGCAGATCGTCGTAGGGCTGGCGCTGTGTGCCATGGGCGGAACTGGCACGAAAGCCGGGCTCGGCCGTCTTGGCGCACTTGCGCTCGTCGTCGCGTTTGCCGCGGCGACACAAGACATTGTGGTTGATGCGTGGCGAATAGAATCGGCAGAAGACGGAGAAGAACAAGGCCTCCTCGCGTCTGCCTATCAATTCAGCTACCGCCTGGCGCTTCTGACTACGGATTCCCTTATCCTCATCGTTGCCGCGGCCGTGGGCTGGCGCATGTCCTATGGTATCTATGGCGCATGTATGGCCATTGGAGTATTCGCAACCTGGTTTGCGAAGGAACCGGAGCGCGCGGATGTGGTGGGTCAAAAAAAACGCGAAGCGCAACTCTGGACGCCTCGCGGCTTCTTCGACGCTATTGTAGGGCCGTTCATCGCTTTCTTCCGCGCGCATGGCTGGCTCGCGCTGGTGATGTTGGCGGCAATCAGCCTCTACCGGTTGCCGGACTTTATGATGGGCCCGATGGCGAACCCCTACTACCACGACCTGGGGCTTTCCAAGCAAACGGTCGGAGCGGTGCGTGGGTCCATCGGACTCATCGCTACGTTTGCAGGCATCGCAGCGGGCGGATTCTGCTCGCTGAAGCTGGGCTACATGCGCGCGCTCGTCATCGGGGGAGTTTTACAGGCGGTTGCGACTGCTGCATTTGCGACTCTCGCGTTCGCGGGTTTGAGCATTCGCCTCTTCGCTTTCGTCATGGCGGGTGACAACTTCAGCCTCAGCTTTGCGGGCGTTGCGCTCATCGCGTACATGTCGAGCCTCACCAGTCTGGGATACACCGCCACGCAGTACGCGCTCTTGAGTTCAACCTATGCCTGGTTGGGAAAGATCTTGAAGGGGTTTTCCGGAGCTGCGGTCGAGAGCCTGAGCGCCACGCACGGCCTCACTCACGCCTACGGCATTTTCTTCATCGCTTGCGGACTGACCGGCGTACCTGCCATCCTCTTGTTCGCGGCATTGGGTTACTGGCACAGGCGGAAGCAACCGGCCCCAGCCGCGGCCTAGGAAAGTCTTCACTCGAAACGCGAAGCCACTGTCGGTCGACGTCGCCTTTCAATTTATCTCAGACTTACTTTTTGGGAAGAACCACCGGTGTTCCGCGGCCAAGAGACAACGTGCGCGCCGCGCTGCCTTTGTTGACGCCAATCTCGATAAAACCACTCGAGCCGATGTAGGCGATAGGTTCTCCGGCCGCGCCGTGGGCGAATGTGTCCACAAGTTTTTTCACTTCATGCGCGCCAACTTGTAGAAGGAAATTTCCATTTTTCTGAGCAGCCGCGGAAAGATGTTCCGCGCGGAAATTCGTGATCAGATTTCCGAAGGCATCCACACGAAGCACAACGCCTTTCAAGTCGCCATCAGCTTCTTTCGGCTTGGGCATGGAGAATTTCTTATAATCGGAAATTTCTTCGCCCATGCTCGCAGTCTGCCAGCCTTTCGTCAGCCAGGCTGCGACCGGCGCGAATACGTCCCGCCCATGAAATGTTTTGCTCAACGGACTTAAATAATAGTGTTCGACGTTGGCGTGACGGACGATGATGTTGTCTTCCCGCTCAAAAATCATAGAGAGTACACCGTTGTCAGGCGCAATGAAATATTGGTTTTGCGCGCTTACCAGCAGGGGCCGGCGCTCAGTGCCGACGCCGGGATCTACGACGACAACATGCGCCGTTCGCGGTGGAAAGTAGGAATAAGCCGCGCCGATGGCGAGTGCGCCATCCAGCAAATCGTAGGCGGTGACGTTGTGCGTGATGTCCACGATGGTTACATCAGGATTAATTTTGAGGATGACGCCCTTCATCGTCCCCACGAGATGATCGTTGGTCCCGTAGTCGGTCGTCAGAGTGATGATGGGATTCGCCACCGTATTCCGCCTTTGGAAGGGTTCGTAAACTTATCGGGCTAAGTCGCGCACGGTCAGCGCGCGCGCCTGCCTCGAACTGCACGCTCTGCTACTCTTTGACGCTATCGAAGGGCGCGGGCGGCGTCAATCAAACGCGAGTCCTATGCTGTGCAAAGCACAACGGGGGTATTTCTACTTTTACTTTGTTGGCTCCGCCACGCCCACCTTGTTGACACCGCTGCAAGCAAAGTAGATGCGTCCATCCTTTGTGGTAGCCATGTTGCGAACCGTGCCGCCTCCAGACGGAATAGCCGCTGTTGCAAATGTCTCCGTTTTGGGATTGAACCTTACGAGCGTATTTGGCTTTACTCCGGACTCGCTGTACCACACCAAACCATCCATTGTCATGGTGATGCCATATGGATTTGAGCCAGCTCCGCCCGGAGAAGTCCACATCTTCGTCTCTCTGGATTTTGGATCGAATCGTCCCAAGTGGCCTTTTTCATAGTCGGTAAAATAAACGCGATCTTCCTTATCAATCGCGATTCGACGCGGCCGTACACCTTCCGGCAGCATATATTCGTGAATTTCCATTGATTTCGGATCGATGCTGGCGAGTTTGTTGGTTGCAAATTCACAAAAAATGGGCACGCCTTTGCTGTTGATCTGGATTCCGTAGGGATGCGAATCCGCCGTCGGCACCTTCTTCAAATCAATTTTTCCGTTCTTCGGGTCCAGCCGGCCCACGAAATTACCCACCTGCACCGTAAACCACAAAATGCCCTGCCGGTCGAAAGTGCCCGTGTGCGGATCCTCTGCTTTCGCATCAGGCATTTTGTATTCCGTCACGATTCCGGTTTTCGTGTCCAATTTCCCGATGTAGCCCGCAAAATTTCCCGTGAACCAAATATTTCCATCGTTATCCGCGGTCAGTCCGTGAGGACCCGAGTTCGGCGTCTTCAGCGGAAATTCCTTGAACTCGCCCGTGCCCGGGTCGAGCCGTCCTATCTTGTTTTGCATTTGCTCCGTGAACCACAGCGCTTCGTCCGCACCAACCGCCGGGTCATGCGGATGAGCGCCTTTTGTGGGAACAGTCCATTCCTTGATGGAAACTTCAAGCTTTTCGGCTGTCGCCTCAGTCCTTGGCATCCTGCTCTTGGCTACAGTGATCAAGCCCTGAGTCGCCAGTGCGGCCAGCATCGCCACAACAAATACGAGCGCCATTCTTCGCTTGGTTTTCATGGGACCTCGTCGCATACCGCTGGGCAAAATCCAATATCGCGCCTTTCAGGCGGTCTTTTCAACACTATCTCAATGCTGATCTTGCCCGGCTTCTGTGGTTTTGCTACCTTCATAGTTAGAGCGGGCGTCGTACAATGGCAGTATAGAAGCTTCCCAAGCTTCGGACGTGGGTTCGATTCCCATCGCCCGCTCCAAAAATCCTGATGATTCGATTGCCTTTATGCCTGTAACTTACTGAGAATTGCCTCGAAAACGAGGGGTTTTGTTCCAAAGATGTTCTAAGCTGGCGCGAATTGTTCCAAGAAGAAGAGACACACCTCTTAGCCTAGTGGAACTCTAAATTTTAGGAATCCCAAAATATGCACCCGCTCTGTTCGATTTGCGGACGGCGGTCGATTTTAGCTCTTCGGGCTGGAGGGTTTTCCTGGCGCGAGATCGCCAAGAGATTGCACATAGGTAGGGAACAGCCCTTGGTGGCGGCGAACAGTTAAAGCCAACAGCCCATCGGCTTAGAAGTGCCAGGACGAGCGGGCCGCCATGCTACTTCCGAGTGTTCATCTCGGTCTGCCGCTGGCAGAGTATCTGTTGCGCCTGCAACTTCAGCTTAAAAGCCTTCCGCCTGCCCGCACCAACTCCCGCAAGGATTCCTAGAACCGTGAGGATTAGTATTGCCACCACACCTGAATTCGCTTCATCCGTGGTGACATGCTTCTCTGAAGCGGCCAGCACCGCGCTGACTACCCATGAAACGAGGAGTACTGCGAGTCCGTATCGCACCGCCGTCCAAACGATGATCCATTTGGCCTGCGCATAGAGATCATCGGCATATTCTTGCAGGACCTTTTCGTCGTAGGTTGTCACGCAGCACACTATACCCCGCTACTACGGTCTGTGCCACGGCGTTAAGCCTTGCTTACCAGCCTCAACGCATTTTGGTGCCGAAGGGAAAGCTCGTGGATCGTCTGTTTCGCCTTCCATTCGCGATCCGTCAGCTTCACCGTTACGAATCCGCAGGCATCGCAGCGCCGAGAAACAGCGCCGTCAGGGTGAATCTTTCTGTGTGCCATCTCAATTCCTCCCGTCAGAGACGCTACGCGAAACCAAAATTGTGTCAAGATGGTCGAGTTAAATCGCGAGGACGATCTTATGCAAGCAGTCACTTAGATTGCTTCGCCGGAAAGAAAATTCTCTACGACCCTGCCAACATGCACGTCACCAACGTGCCCGAGGCCAATCAATATCTCCAGCGCGAATACCGCACCGGCTGGTAACTCAGTGCGCTGAACTTCTTAGCGCAGAAAATAGGCCGGATTCTGATCTGGCCTCTGGCTACGCGCATATGGCTGCCTTGATCCCACTACGTCAATCCCCACCGGATGCTCGGGGTGAATTGGCCCTCTTACGTCCTCCGCGCCCCTAGCCTCTTTTGCGGATTCATCCTGGCGCTCTTAAGGTATGCACCCAATTGAGGGTGAGCCCGAGGTCCGCTATAAGTAGCCTGAGAAAGTGCGGTTGAGTTCTTAGAGTTCTTCATGGCGCACCGAAAATCTGTATGGAGGCAAGGAATGAAGAAGTGGAAGGGCATGCTCATGCTTGTTCTGGGATTGGCCCTGATCGTGGCTACCCCGCCCGCCCGCTCCCAGAACAATTCCGAACTGCAGGGCAACTACGCATTCAGTTTTACGGGAATGACTACCGGAAACGGTACGGATTCGACTCCTTTCGGGGCCGTAGGAAGATTCACTGCTGACGGCGCCGGAAATCTGACGAACGGAGAACTCGACAGCAACGGCCTTGGTGTAAGCCTAGGTGGCGTGGAAAAAGCCGTGGCTCTCGCATTCACTGGAACCTATTCGATTGGCGCGGATCATCGCGGTGTGATGAACCTGAACATTCCAGGTGGCGGAACGCTCGCATTCGCGATGCTGAGTAACGGCAACGCGAAGTTCGTCGAAGTCGATGCCTCGGGAAACCACGGGACCGTCGGCTCAGGAACCATGGAGAAGGTGGACGCCTCCGCCTTTAACACCGCCAAAATCACAGGCGACTATGCGTTTGGTGTTTCCGGTCTAGATCAGTCGAATAATCGCACTGCGATTGTGGGCCGCTTTAGTGCCAACGGAATGGGCCTACTCAGCAACGGAGCCGCGGACGAGAACATGTCGGGGCGATTCAGCACTATGAATTTGTTCGCCGGGACGTACCTAGTGACGGACACAGCGACTGGCCGCGGTGCACTCAACCTTGCTCCCGTGATTGGCGGATCCCTTCAGAATCTAAATTTTGTCTTTTACGTGGTCAAGGGCAGCAAGATTTTTATGATGGAGTCGGATGTCGTCTCGCCGGCGACTCCACTGCTGCTCGGGTCCATGTTGCAACAGCAGACGCCGCTCGGAGGTTTCACCAATGCCTCGCTCAACGGCGGGATGGTGGTCTACTTTACCGGAGGCCGGGGATGCACTGGAGTGGGTCTGATCAGAGGGGACGGAATCGGTGGACTAACGCTGACGCTTGACCAGGGATGCATTTGGGGCGGTAGCGCTAACGATAACTCAGGAACGTATGTGGTGTCGCCCAACGGACGCATAGACATCAGATATCTAACTAACTATACGTCTGCGTACCTTTCAAGCACGAACGAGGCCTTTCTAATCGCGCCGGATAGTGCCGGCGGCACTGCGGCTACGTCTGGGTTCGGAGAGCCACAGGCGGCAGGGCCGCTCACCAATAGTTCGGTCCAGGGCAACTATGTGGGCTACACGATGAATCCGGCTTCCCTTTACCAGACTATTTTCTCTGGCGTGTTCACCGCGGATGGCGCCGGCACTCTGACGGGCACGGAGGACATTAGCGCTCCGAGCGGAGCGCGCTTGGGCGTAGCGACTACCGCCACATACTCTTCGATATCCTCAAACGGAATAGGAAGCATTTCAGGGAGCTTCGGGGCCACAGGGAATTTCCCGCCCGACCCGTACAATTTTCCCGGTACCATTTACGTAATTTCCCCCTCGAAGTTCGCCGTACGTTCCTCGGGGAATATATCGGGCTCGGGCCCCATCGTTTACCCGGTCCTCTTGATCTTCGAGCAATAGAAGGCGGGCGCCATCCGGTGTCCCGACTCGTTCGCGAATTATTCGAGCGGCCAAAACGGCCGCACGTCGGCAAAGATTCTCGCCCATGTGGGCGACCTTTACGATCGAAACACTTTTGCGCGTTGCGCGGTTTCAACCTGCCCAAAATCCCAAGTGATTTGGCGTCTCCAAACTCATGAAAGTAAACGCGCTGCGGCAATCATTCAAAGCGCCCAACACCATATGTTTTTGAATCTCGTTTCCTCGTGACTGGCTATCAGCTTCAGAACCACTATTGCGTCGCAACTGGGGGAATGGAAAGAGCCAGAAGTCATGAATTCAGCAAATTTTGGTGTCGCATGATTCCGTGCGCAGAGCTAGGGGCAGGTCACTTGATTTTTGGGCGGTTCCGAATCGAGTGTGTCACCCGCGACGCTACCAGACTATCTCAGATGTCCCAGAAAACTGGGTGCTGCCAAAGAACACGACAAAGTCCTCGTGGCCCGTACGCGGGCGATCTGAAGAAGTCCTCAGCGGTAGGTTGATAAGGACAAACGCTGGAGAAAGTTCTTTTGGCGCAAAAGGTATTGCAGTCTTTTGGATATCGGGATTGGACTTGAGGATTCGTAATACTGCCAAAATCTCGCATTGTCTGGGCTTGCCGTCTAGGGTTTCTGGGTGGAAGCGCCATTTCCGAATTTCTTTTTCCAGAGCCGACGGCAGGGGACCGTTAGCGCTTTTCAGCTGTCGAACCTCACGCACTTCGCCGCTGGAGTCGATGTTTAATTGCAAAATGTATGCGGAATCTCCTTCCGGAAGTGATCCAGAAGGAAAATGGGGTTCGGCAATCTTTCGGGGGGACGCTTCGAAGGTCCAGCCAGAAACGGCGCGACTAAACTCGGCTCCGCTGGAAAACCTAGTGTAGATGGCTGTCAAACGCGCCTTTCTGGGGCATTCCGTAAAAACAGAAAGACTAGTGGCATGCAGTGTTATCGACTCATTAGGGGCAAGGTTTGACTTCAACTTCACGAAGTATGAATGCGGTCTGTCAGATGTGGTTCCGCCGTACCAAAGTAGTCCAACCGTTCGGTCGTCTACCCCTTTGTATTCCACTTGGATGTTTACATCGCTTATCGCCCGATCGCTCACGTTGTTCAAGACCAAAAGCCCCATAGTGTCGATGGAAGACGACACCATATGTCCGTGGAGCTTAACAGGTAGGCCAGTAAATGGAACGTCCAGTTTGACATCTGCCCCAGCACAAAAGGCGGCGATCTCAGCGGCCGCAGTAGCCGGTGCCAATGACAAGGCAAACATTAAGCAAAAGAATGGAGCTATGAGGTGAAGACTTGAAAATACGGTGCTTAGTTGCATTTGATATCCGATGTGCCCGTTTCCGTCGTATGTCCAGTTTACTTGCCAAGAAATCGTACCTCCAACGGTGGTCTTAAATTGTTGATAATAAGTGAGCCTGTTATATTCGGACTGCTTAGGTTCGCCAACTAATGTAATTCGCCCAGTGGCTTCGGTAAAAGGCGAACCCTTGAGAACTTTGATTTTATCCTCAGGCACACCGGGGGGGCTTTAATGACTGCTGTTGCAATTTTCGTGCCGGAACAAGAAGCTATTTGTACATACGTCAAAAGGTAAACGCTACTTTTTCTCTCTTTGTCGCGGCCGCCACCACCAGAACCGCCCCGACCTGCGTACAGCCAGTAATCTGTGTTCACGTTGATGCCGCATACGTAGTCGGTGGGGGTCTCCATGCAGAAGCCGTTGTACAGCAAAATAATTCCAGGCTTTCATTAGCGAACCACAGACCATCGCCTCGATATGAGTGCCGATCCAAATCTCAAGACGAACGTTATCGCACCGACGGACATCAAAAATCTCAGGAACACCGTTGCAGCCGAGACGACATCTAGTTGGCGCTCTTTGGCAAGACCTGGATGGAACACGAAGGCCGAGAATGTGAGCCACGCCGAAATGAGCGCGGCGACGACGAGATTCATGGTTAGAGCTCTCTGAAGTTCATAGCCAGTAGGACGGTCAGCGAGGTACTCCGAGCCAACAGCAAGTACAAAATAGCAAATCGCGAGAAAAGCCTTTGTTAAGGAGCTATCGTCAAATGCCGACCTGGACTGAGTCCATACATAGAATTCTATGAAGCCTACCAGCGATACAGCGGACAACGTATGCAAGAGGAGATTCTTCATAGGCTGCCTTTCTAGAAAGGTCGGAACTGCGTGTAATGACCTGAACAATTATCGGCCCTGCATGGTTTGCCAGCAGATTGTGAAATTGAATGTCGCACTTTCCGATGTTCAAGCATCCCGCTGATCCCACATGATCGCTGCCATGAATGAAGAACGGATCTTCCCCCGGGTTCACGCCGTGTCGCCCGAGGGTGTCAGTCCCCGCAATCGGGTGCAACGGAATGCGATATCTGCCAGCATCTGAACAAAGTAGCGCTGCGCTTAAATCAACGCCCACGACAAACTTTAGGTTTTCAGACTCCGGCGAGTAAACTTCAAGAAAGTGTTGCGTCGACCCATTGAGACCACCCGACTAATCAGGAATTAGCCAAGCGTGGGGCAGTGGTCAGCTACCGATGAGGCCTTTGTAAGCAGCGATTCCCAGCCGGGCGGCCTACGACCTTAGCGGCTACTTGCGTAGCTGAAGCGCCTGTAAGTAATGACAGTTGGGTCCTCGCGAGCCATCCACCATTCTAGCGATGCACGAAATTGGGTGAGTTCCAGAAAAGCTATGTCCATCATGGACTATTCGAGCCGCATTGCCGGCTCATTTCTTATTTCTGTCCCTCCGCGATTGGCTTGGATCGGCCTGGTCGTCTTGATTTGCAGTTCTCCCACTCCAGCACAAACGGAACAATCACCTGTCCGTCCGGCTGTGGAGAACAATCCACCCAATTCGGCCACACCTAAGATGGCCGTCGGCGCGCCAGAAGATCAGCAGAAAGTGCCCGGAACCGTTACCGGAAGAGTCGTTGGCCAGGATGGAATAGCCGTGGTCGGCGCCAAGGTGAAGCTCATTCAAGAAGGTCAGTCGGTCAGCCAGGAAGTTACGTCCAATGAAGATGGTCAATTCACGTTTACGAACGTTACGCCCGGATCGTTTCAGCTGGTGATCACCTCCGAGGGCTTCGCAGTGCATACTTCCGCGGGGGCACTACACTCTGGGGAAAATTTCACGGTGCCGCAAGTCTCGATGGTTCTTGCGACAAACGTCACTGAAGTTCGTGTCGAAGTCTCGACCATCGAAATCGCGCAAGAACAATTGAAGGATGAAGCAAAGCAGCGCGTGCTGGGCGTCATTCCGAATTTTTATGTCACCTACTTCTCCAACGCAGCACCACTCACGCCCAAACAAAAATATAATCTGGCCTGGAGACTGAACATCGATCCCGTCTCATTCCTTTTGGCTGGACAGACAGCGGGAACTCAGCAAGCGAGAAGTGAATTCAGTGGATATGGACAAGGCGCAAAAGGTTATGCAAAACGCTATGGCGCAACCTACGCGAACTTCACCATCAGCAATTTCCTGGGCAGCGCGGTGTTCCCCTCCATTTTCAAACAAGACCCCCGTTATTTCTACAAGGGCACAGGTACTACGAAATCTAGAGTCCTATACGCGCTTGCGAATGCGGTGATTTGCAAAAGCGACGGCGGTCACTGGCAGATGAATTATTCGGGCATCATCGGGAGCCTGGCCTCGGGCGGCATCTCCAATCTGTTCTACCCGGCAAGCGATCGCAATGGGCCCGCATTAACATTCGAAAATACCGCGCTGAGCATCGGTAGCACCGCAATTTTCAATCTGATGCAGGAATTTGTACTGCGGAAGCTAACGCCCAAAGTTCCGAACACTCCCAACCCCACGAATCCGAACTTGCCGTAAATTTTGTAATTATTTGGCGAAGGATGATGATGAAAACGAGTATAGCGCGATCCTCGTTTGTTTGCGGGAGACAAGCTAAATAACTGGGGTGCTGTTGAGCTTCGAATCGAGCGTTTGAATTTGGCTTGAGACTCTTAGCTGATGCCAGAACCTGCTGCACCTCAGGCTTTTGCCCCTGTTATTTCTGACAGTAGGCTTAAGCTTTGGTCTGATCTATAGCAACTCCCCAGCGTCCTGTATTACTGGGGAGACCGAATGAATTCAAAACAAAATCACCTTAATGCAGCTGAGTTTCTTTTAATGGATAAGTTGAAAGTAACAGTGCATAGGCATCGGTGCTGCCCGTTCTGTCGCGGAAGAGTCTACCGAGAAAGGTGGAAGGGCTTTCTGAGTTTGATGATTCTCTTTCCGATAAGACCTTATCGTTGCGAATCATGCGATAGATTGCACTATGGTTTTAGGTTCTGACGGACCTGCTAGGCCGTACATGCCCACTGCATTTCCAACTGCAAAATTGGGACGTTTGGTCCGGATTCCCAACAGCCGTTGAGCATTTCCTCCGAAACTGCACGTGCGTTCCCATCAAATTGACTATTTTTTTGACAGACAGGAATAGATCCTCGTTATACCAGCGAGTAAGGCAAAAAAAACGCTGAATGTTGGGCGCAACTTGGGCGCAACTCCGCTGCGCGCTATGAATTCAAGGAGTCTTGACGAGTAAGGCCAACGCATTCAACGGGACTTATGGTAGGGGCTGTGGGGATCGAACTAAAAGCGACGTTGAAACTCCACAACTTATTGATTCTTCGAGCGGACAGAATTGCGTAAACGTCCAAATTCGCCGAAGCGGGGTACCTGCCAGGCACACGAACGCTTCGCCGCAATTACGGAATACTTCCCAGAGAAGATTTCCTAAAACCCCGTTCTGGATAGCTTCGAACTATCGGCGAGCCCTGAAGTTGAGCAGGTTAGCCGGGTCTCGGCATTTTCCGTGCCGGTTCGGTTTTTCTCCCGCCGTGATATTTTGGTGGTAGGATCTCGAGGTGCGCTCAAAGGGCGCCTGCGGGTTCGCGCGAAGGGCCAAGCCCACCGTTATAGTTGTCTGATTGAAACGGCACTACACCGCCGTGCTGCCTGCTTGCGAACCACGGGCTTCAGCATGGAGGATGTATGATGCCACGTGAATTACCCGCACGCCCGAATCTTGAACAACTGAAAAAGCAAGCGAAGTCTCTACTACACGCGGCCCAGGCCCGTGATAGAGACGCGCTCCACCGCGCCGCGATGGGTGGTCACCCCGCCGCCGTGCGGGTGTTGCTGCAATGCGGCGCGAATGTCAATGCGATGGACGGCATGTTCTCGGCGTCGCCGCTGGTGTGGGCCGTCGAGGGTCGGCGTACCTCAAAGCATGGCGGAACAGACCATGTCGAAGTGGCGCGCTTGTTGATCGCTGCAGGCTGTCCCGTTGGGTGGACGCCTCCGGAGGGCGCGCCTTCAGCCGAGGGAACTTTGGAAGGGTTAGAGGAGCTGCGTAAGGCAGCAGAGCAGCGATGAGATGGCCCTGCTGTTTCGCGAACTGCGGAGAGCTGAGTCGAGTTTAGCGCGCAATGTAGAACTAAATCTGGAAAGGTCCCATGAGGGATAATGTTTAGCCGGAAGGCATCCGCCGACACTCGCCAGAATCCGATTCTGGGACATTCCGACTTAGTAAGTCTTGGTTTGTTGCGTAACCGGACCGGTCTCGTTAGCTACTTTCCGTCGCAAAAATAATGCATTGTAGCGGGTATTTATGGACTTTCGATTGAATCTGAGATGTTGAAGTGTAGCTTTTCGTGTTGCTGCTGCGTCTGAAGAAATTAAGGAGGCAGCGTGATCCAACTTCGGCATCGGCAACCAAGTTTGTGGCACAGCGGACTGGCCAAGGACATCGAAGATTTGTGGGAACCATGGATGAAAGAAGTAGATCAACTTTTGGAAGACGCAGCACTGGTCGAGAGTGTGTACGATGCGCAAGGAAAGCGCCATGCGAATAGCCGTACACGTGGACGAAACCAGACACCGGCGGAAGTGGCGCTCCGACTGCTGATCTTGAAGCACGTGCGGAACTGGAGTTACGACACGCTGGAGCGAGAAGTACCAGCTAACTTGGTCTATCGCGCATTCACACGCATTGGGGATGAGAAAGTGCCAGATGCTAAGACGCTGGCGCGGTTGGGGCAAGCCATCGGGCCCGAAGTGATCGGGGAGCTACACGAAAGGTTGATGGAGTTAGCGCGCGAGCGCGGCGTGGTGCAGGGACGAAAGATGAGGGTCGATACCACGGTGGTGGAGACGAATATCCACTATCCGACCGACAGCGCTTTGTTAGGAGATGGAGCGCGTGTGCTCACGCGAACCATGAAGAAGGTAGAGAAGGCTGCGGGTGGACTGAAGAAGCGAATTCGTAACCGGATGCGCAGTGTGAACAAGAAGGTGATAGCGATCGCACTGGCGGGGCGGCTGAAGGGGTCGGAAGGAGAGGAGCGGCGCGTCGAGCGGTATCGGGAACTGGTGAGTTTAACGCGAAAGATTGTGCATCAAGCGGAGGGCGTGTTGGAGGAAATGCAGCATCTTCCTCGGCGCCGGCAAGCGCAACTGAAACGATTGCGGGAGATTCTGGAAACGATGGCCGGGCGTGTGCGACAGGTGGTGCGGCAAACCAGGGCGCGAGTGTTTCAAGGGATCACCAAGTATCCACACAAGATCGTGAGTCTTTTCGAGCCGCACACCGAAATCATTCGCAAGGGGAAGGCTAGCAAGCCAAACGAGTTCGGGAACATGGTTAAGGTGCAGGAAGCCGAGAACCAGATCATCACGCACTACGAAGTGTTCGCCGAACGTCCAAAGGATTCCCAGTTACTGGTTTCCGCGGTCGAACAACACCAGCGGCGGTTTGGGCGCGCTCCACGAATGGTAGCTGCCGACGCAGGGTTCTACAGTCTAAAGAACGAGAAGATCATCCAAGGAATGGGAGTGAGGCGAGTCGCGGTGCCGAGTCCCAACAGCAAAAGCAGCGAGCGGAGAAAACTTCAGAAAACGCGTTGGTTCCGGGCCGGACAGCGCTGGCGGACCGGCTGCGAAGGCCGCATTAGCGTGCTGAAGCGTCGCCATGGATTAAATCGCTGCCGCTACCGAGGGTTCGAAGGTATGCAGCGCTGGGTTGGCCTTGGGGTGATCGCAGACAACATTATTCAGATAGGTCACTGCCTGGCCCTGCAACGGGCCTGAGGTCCCAACTGCCATGACTCGGAACGCAAACGGTCGAGCGGCAGAAATCAAACGTGCATGCAGAATCAGACGGTCTTTAGAAACGAATAGCTCATTCAAAGCGAGCTATTTTGCGACGGAAAGTAGCTA
>WNFR01000146.1_pt1 | contig 67179 bp, 37 predicted proteins | sample 5400221 | NCBI WGS metagenome assembly WNFR01 (sample SAMN13153357, study PRJNA577476) | soil metagenome | isolation source: 40 cm soil under Madrone tree | place: USA:California | collected 2016-06-14
TGGAGCAAGGCGGCAGACTCGTTGCGATTGCAAGCGAAGCGATGGGCTTCACCCGACCCGCGTTTAGCGATTGGTGGAAGGTGTTAGCCACGACTTACAACGTCCGCGCTAACTTCCATCTGACCGGCAATGAATATGGCAAGTACGGGACAGGCTACGGTCTGCAGGTACTTGTTATCGACAAGACAGGCCCGACGCCAGGAGAGAGTTGGGAGCAGCGGCTTAGCAACATTAATTGGAGCGAAGCAGGTAACCTTGAAAGCCTCTGGGAGTCACTCAAAGACCTAGCAGCGCGCGAGACGAACAAGGCCGACGAGAGTGACGATGCACAATCGGTAAGCAAGACTCTTTTTGTTCCCTACACACCGGCAAGGTTGAAAGGCGGAAAGGCACACCCCGCGCCTATCGTCGAGTCAGCTTCAATGGCTGCTGTACTGCCACCAGAGATAACCTACAGGCCGCTCCTGTGGCGCGAGATCGTAAGCGAAGGCCGCTTGTCAGAAATTCAGCTTGAGCGTGTCATCTACGCTGGACAGCGACATGAACAACGACTACCCGATGGCTCACGAGCGGGCTACTACGTTGGCGACGGCACCGGAGTCGGCAAAGGCCGCATTCTGGCCGGTATCATCTTGGACAATTGGTTATGTTGAGCTCAACATAAGAGCTTATCGAGCGTGAATACGGTTCGGGCCCCGCCAGAACCGAAGTTGAAATCGACGGGAGCGGGCGTCGCTGATTCGATCTGATCGCGAATCTTCTCCAGGATCGCGGTCGCGCTCCGCGTCGTGAATACGCTGGCGGTCACTATATGATCTTCGTCAACCCCTACATGCCGGGCCGCGCGGACAGCTTTCAAGAGAGCGTGCTTGTAATCACCATCCACTTCCTGGCGGAACTGGCGAAAGGCTTCGCTCGCCTTTACTCGCCTGCCTACCGGATCGTGCAGCCCATTCGTCACGATCAGCCCGTAGCGCGTGTGCTGGTCGAGCAACTCGTCAGACTCGACGTGTAGTGTGTTCGTCGCAGGGTCCCACACGACCTGGTTAATGCCGACACGTCGCTCCGCTCAGAGACAGGCGAGCCGACATACCGTCATTGGCCAACCATTTTCTCGATAAGCTTTCGAGCCTAGCTTGCCATCCACTACCCATGACTATCGAGCAAGATGCCTTGAACGCATTGTCAAGTCATGACTGGCAGGGCAACGTTCGGGAACTCGAGAACGTAATGAATCGCTTGATCGTCGTCGCGAGGACATCGGCCATAACACGATTCGATGTCGAAAACGTACTCGGCATACATCCAGCTCCCACCGTCGTAACTGTGCAGACCCACTCGAAAGCACAAGCCGAATCAAGGCGAGTGTTGCGCCCCAACACAGCCGAGCTCTGCGAAGATGAGACGATCACAGCCTACATGAGGCGAGTTAAGCTCGACGTACTTACATCGGCGATTACTCAATATCCAAATAGAACTGCTGCGGCGCAAAGACTCGGTTTGACCAAAGAAGCACTAAAGAGACAGTTGCGGTATCTGCGTAACGCTACAGTGCGCTCGACAACTATATGTGCAAATGATCAGGAGGAGCTATGAGCAGACGAGCAAATAATCTACCGGACGGCAATTATCCGCTGGTCAGCGTGCAACGGTTTCAGTCACTCAAATGTGACGTGAACACGCGGCAGCTCGACGAACTTGCCAAGTACATTAGCTACGTTGAGTCGGCTAGCGGAGACAAACCCACTGAGGGAGAAGTTGTGGGTGCTGCACTCACCGAGCTCTTCAAGCTCGACCGCGGCTTTCAAAAGTGGAAAGACCGGTCCCAGAAACCTGATGCAGGTTCACACAAAGCAGCAGAACTTACAGCACCGAGCAAGGCGTGACTCTAATGAAATTGACGGAGGCTTTGCGGCGCGCGATGCTCCTCAAAATTGATTAGGAGGAGTCTCACAAGGAAACAATGATGCTCACTTTATTACCCCTTAATTCCCTATTCGCTGCTCCGCTCCGTGGCTCTGCCAAGACTATTGATGGTTGGCAATTCACCTTAGTGGACCCGATTCGCGCTCTTCGTAGTTGTCAAGTAACGGCGTCCGTCAGCGATTGCGACGGAAAAGGAAGCAGATGGCCAGACCGAAACTACCAATAGCGCAACTCAAAAGTCTGGTGATGACCGTGCGAATGAGACTGGATCTAGACGAAGGCTTGGCAGCGGTTGCTCACCTGCGCGGAACAACAAAGAGCGGACTTGTGAGTCAGTACGCGGCGGAACAGATCAGGCTTGAGCAGGAGCGTGATCGGCCTCGTTTCGACGCAGCCGTCAAAGATATTCGGTTTCAAAGAGATGCGCAGCGGCAAAAGAAATCTGCTCAATCACCGCTCGAACGCCGATCAGATGCGCCTGATTACCTGAAAGCAAGCTCAGAGCAGCGTCCAATTGGCCAGGCCTTGGTGCCTTGAATCGCGCCCCCATGATCGCTTAATCGAACCTCTATATGACAGTGAGAAGAGGGTCATTCAGGCCACTCGTGGAAGCCTGCCTCTCCTCGCACGAGGAAAGCGAACCGCTTGTGGCGACTCAAGAGTTACCCCCAGCGACATCTATCTGGCGCCAGAATCTCGCGAATAAAACTCACTCAATAGAAGCGGGAAAACCTGTGATTAGACGACGAAAAGGAACTGACGAATTTAGAGCTTAAGGCGGGCTACGTCTTCGCGCTACCGCGCTAAGACAGTTAGAGAACTGAGCCGCTAGGGAGAATTGTTTATGACAAAGGGCAGAAGAGTAAGGGAGAAAAAGTATCCAAAAGCCTTCACTCTGCGAGCGACCCACAATGAACATGATCGACTGCTGAGTCGAGCAAGAGAAGCCAAGCTCTCACTATCACGCTTTTTGATCGAGTGCGGATTGGGCAAAGAAGCTCCCACTTGGGAGGACAGACAACAACGAGAACGAGCCATCATTCAGCTCATAAGAGCAGGGAATAACCTCAACCAGATAGCAAAGCAGTTGAATTCCCAAAGGGGAACAATCGACTACTCCAACCTGGAGCAGACGCTAAAGACGCTCAAATCTATGCTCCAACACATCGAGGGATTATGCCATCAGGAGTAACTCAAGCAGTACCCTGGAGGCGATTCAACTCAGGATTGAGTTTTTGCAGGAAACCAAAAAGGACATACAGAAGCAGATCGCTTCTGCAGAGCGGCCTGCTCGGAACAACCTTGCAGCGTCCCAGCTCAAGTACGAGACCGCTTCGACGCTTGTCGAGCACGCCGAGAAAGCCCGTGCTCAACAGGGGAGCGAGATGCCCCTGCCCGTCTTTGAAAGATCCGAGTTGGCCAAAATGAGCGTGATTGCCAATCGTAACAAGGACGCTAAGCTCCTCGAATTTGTCTATCACGAAGTCAAAGACAGCTTGCTGGCTAATCCAACTCCTTCAACTTTGTCTGATGTGAAGGGCAAGGCTCTAATGGCGAGGATGGACATGCTTAAGGCTGCTGATCGACTCAAAGCGACGATTGAGTACGGCGACTATCGCCAGCTTCCAATCACTGACGCGCAAGGACTGATTTACACCACGAGCGTCAGGGAGATTGAGCCGAAAGGCGCACTCGAGACGCTCATCAGGCATTTCACGGACTCCCCGGAGAAGAAGCGGGAGCGACACGCTGTGGCAAACGCCAGAGCTGACCAGCTAAGAATGGCTCAAACGCAGTCTCGAGATGCTCGTGATTATAGTGTCATCAGAGACAGAATTGCGCAGGATTTCTATCGCGCTGCTGGAGTGCGCGAGAAGGACATTCCCCCTAACCTAACGCGCAAGCAGATCGCCGAGCTCAACAAATACACTGATACGTTGCCGTTCTTCAGTACCGATTGGAAGGAGTTTAGAGAGGCCGCTAGGATGGCTGAGGAGAGACTTCTCCGCATTGAAACTTCGGAAGCCGCCAGAAAGGAAGCCGATCCACTCCGGGCTCGCGACTTCTCTGCGCGGGCTGTCGACCAATCGCCTTCTCACACCGCGTCAAACACTGACCGCTCTGATCGCGACACCTATTCACGTGGTAGATAGAGATTGCTCAAGAATAGTCGACGCGGCCAATGGCAATCTGAGCGGCAATGCTCTTAATCTACTTTCTCGGCAACCCGAGTGGTTTCCCACATGATCAGTAAGGACATTGAACGCATCGTGAGTCTCGCCTTCGAAGTTCGGTGACACCAGGACGCTAAAGGCCAAACAAAAGGTTGGGTGGGAGGAAGTAATTGAGAAATGCACGTTCTCTGCGCTAGCATATTCTGACTTTTGTAATTCAGGGAGCGTGCCATGGAGAAGCAATTAGGCGACTGTCGGATATGCGATTACTACGGCAGGTTGACCAGATAGCACTTTCCACCCAAGGGAGCAGTCAACCGAGACAGCTTTAAGGTTCAGGGCATTAACGAGCACAGCTGCGTTGACGATACGTTAGGGTATGAGACGTTCACACGGCCGCAATGCGCGCTATGCGACCTGTCAACAGTGTAACAACCTTACCGGCGACTGGCAGCCTGCCAGGAAATGGCGCGAAAAATTGTGAGGATCGGCTTTAACCAATATGACCTTCACCGAATTGAATTGAGAGTATATGACTTTAATCTGGGGGGATTAGTTGCTCAGCGGGCCTTTGATGGAAAAGATACATCCGGCGGGGCTGATTCTCGGCATTCATACGGCTATGGGAATCTCGGTTACGAATTAATTGACATGCACAGATGCATGAGCGTAGACTGTGTTCGATTCCCGACTGGTGTGACATGAACTAATCAAGCGGGCAAAATTAGAGGTAATATGACTGAAATGATTGTCATCCTTGCATGAATGCGACCAGTATTCCAGGAAGGGGCTGCACTTGAGCCTGGCGCTTTAATTCGGCTTGACTCTCGATGTGATCGTCTCCTGAAATTTGGCACAACGCTCCATACTTTAAGCGAGGTGTAGAACTATGACTGATTGCTTGGTGATCGGATTCTATGACTCGGATTTCGCTACATTCGTAGAAATGGTCAAATCTATGGGCACTGATTCCGGCGCTTTTAAGGATCTCAGTTTGGCCTATGTTGACTTTAACGGCAAGCCGCACCATTCCATGCAGCTATTGAATCACTTTCACTTTGAAGAGACAAAAGGAGAGCTTCAGCATTTTCATAATGCTGATTTTATTTGGCCGGTGGTGATATATCTTTGTTCTTATATGGCCAAAATGGGCTATAGTTTCGACTATGTCAATTTACCTCACCTGGAAAAAGAAAAGCTGAAATCAAAGCTACTGGACGATGACATCCTGACCATAGCCATTACCACCACGCTTTACGTTTCTGTTCACCCCATTTTGGAGCTCATCCAGTTCATCAGACAGTACAACACAAAAGTAAAAATAGTGGTTGGCGGGCCTTACGTTTACAATCTTCCAAAGATGATGAACCCTCTGACGCTTCAACAATTGTTTAAATACATGGGGGCCGACATCTATGTGATTAGCAACGAGGGAGAAACCACGCTCGTCAATATCATTGAAACTTTGAAAAATAATGGCGACCTGGAAAAAGTCGATAATCTGGCGTACAACAAAAATGGAAGATACCTAATGACTGGTTCCTCGCTCGAATCTAATCCTCAGGAAGAAAATCTGATCGATTACAGCCTGTTTCCAAAGGAAGACTTCAATGAATTCTTAACGCTCAGAACTTCTAAATCTTGCCCATTCAGTTGTTCCTTCTGCGGTTTTCCGCAAAGAGCCGGAAAGTATAACTACCTGACCGTCGAATTGGTAGAACAGGAACTCAACGCAATAAGAGATATTGGAACAATATCGACCCTGACATTCATTGACGATACGTTCAACGTGCCTAAAGAAAGATTCAGGTCTCTGCTCAATATGATGATCAAAAATAACTACCGGTTCAAATGGAATTCCTTTTATCGAAGCGATCACGGCGATGAGCGGACAATAGAGTTGATGGCAAGGGCGGGGTGTGAAGGGGTGTTCCTGGGCGTAGAATCTGGGAGCGACGCTCAATTACAACGGATGAACAAAACTTCCAGGCGCAAACACTACATGAACGCGATCCCGGCGTTTCGTGAAGTGGGCATTAAAACCCATGCCAACTTCGTCGTCGGATTTCCCGGCGAAACGCTGGATACATACTCTGAAACGGTGGATTTGATAGAGCACGTAAGGCCCGATACTTTCCGGGGCCAACTGTGGTACGCCGACCCGATCACTCCCATCTGGGAAAAGAAGGAAGAATACGGAATTCAGGGTTCGGCTTTTACCTGGTCTCACAAGACCATGGATTCTCAAGCGGCCTGCGATTACGTTGACGAGTTGTTTCTGAAAATTCAGGGATCGGTGTGGCTTCCGCAAAATGGATTTGAACAGTGGAGCATCTTTTATTTGCAGCGAAAAGGCATGTCCTACCAACAGATTGTGGAATTTTTAAGAGCCTTTAATGATATCAAAAAAGAGCAGATGCAAAATCCCCCTAGCCAGGACATTCCAGAAGGTTTACTTGAGAAAGTAAGGGCTAGCTGTAAGTTCGGCAAACAGGTTCAAGGCAACATCGAACAGGCCGGGGCGGCTCTTCAATCACCTCAGTAACCCCTTTGCGGATCATAAAGGTTTTTAAGCGGACGGCCTTCGATGAAGCGTTCGAGATTATCGGCCAACAAGGCGGCGGCGCGGGCGAAGTAGTGCGGGGTGAAACCGGCCACATGCGGGGTGATTATAACGTTCTCCATTTTCCAGAGACGGCTATCTGCCGACAGCGGTTCGGTTTCAAACACATCCAGCCCTGCCCCTCTCAGCTTGCCATTTTTCAAAGCGGCTATTAACGCCTGCTCATCAATAATCTTGCCGCGCGAAACATTATACAAATATGCGGACGCCTTCATGTGCGCAAACATATCCTCATCAAATAGATGATCCGTTTCGCGCGTGTAGGGCATGGTGATACAAACGTGATCGGATTTTGAAAGCATTTCGGGCAACTGCTCAGGACGATAGAGGGCTTCAGGAATAATGGATTGGTCGTGGCGGCTGGAAACATCCCGCTTGGCGGCAATCACCCTCATACCAAAGCTGCCCGCTCTGACCGCCAGCGCTTCTCCAACCCGCCCAAGCCCCACTATTCCGAGCGTTTTTCCGGTCAGTTCTTCATATGAAGTGATCTGATCGTGCGCCCATTCGCGCTCCATCTGAGCGCGGATGTAGTACGGCATTCGCCGCGTGAACATGAGAATGTAAGTTATTATCTGTTCGGCGATGTTGGGAGCATGTACCCCGCTGGCGTTAGTGATAAATACATTGCGAGCCTTAAGCTCCGGGGTATATTGTTTATCCAGACCTGCGATCCAAAAGCTTACCCAGCGAAGATTGGAGGCGGATGCTATAAGCTCAGGGGAAAGTTTTCCGCAAACAACGACTTCAGCATCTTTGATCGCCTCGAGTCTCTCTTCAGCTCTGGCAAAGCTAAGCTCAACGCGGTCGCGCAGCTTGGGATTGCCTTCGATGGTTTCTTGAAACGGAGAAGCGTCTTCTCGAAACGGAACAGCATCTTCATGGGTAATCAACACAACCACTTTTATCTTATTCATCGCAAAGTTGATCGGGCCGCCTTTGATTCAACCCATCATCGCAAGACCTATCGCCATACGAAGTGCAGATCGGCGGCTCTGGTCAAGCGTCGTGTTGAAAAGTAAGCGCTCCGCGCAGGGTCGCAGAGCACGGCGGGTCCCTAATTGAAACTCCAAACCGATCGCCCCCACGCTTAGTTCAACCCCGAATTGTGTGGCGGCTCGTTGAGCGTCTCGCTAGTTGAACTTCCCGCCGCGCCACACGAATTCTTTAACTCGTTAGGCCCGCCTTCGTCACCCGCCGGAACCTCAGCACTGTGCCTTCCACAAGGTAACGACACTGTGCATTGTCTCTGCATTAGTGGGCGAGTGCAAAAGAAGGCCAGTGCAATTCCGCTTGCTTGACTAACGTCGTGTCATCAACGGGGCCTAATGATTCGTTTAGCGGGCGCGCTGCGAAGGCTGGATGAGCCTCGCGCACTCCAATGGAACTGATATCACGTTAACATACAAAATGGGAATCCAAGGTCTTCCAGCCGACCAAGTGGCTCACTGTAGATGTTCGTAGATCAGTCTCTCGAACCGCTTCATAACCTCCATGCAGGTGGCGTCATAAAACGGCAGCACCTGAATGAGCAACACGACTCCAATTCCTTTTTTCGGATCCACCCAGAAGTGTGTGTTGTGGAGCCCTGCCCAGCTATAGCTTCCAGCACTTCGCTCGTGAGTGAATGAGCCATCTGTAACTGTGATTTGGAAGCCCAAACCAAACTTGTCCTTGCCAGCCCCAATCGGGAACCGCGCAGATTGCCTCGGTATTACAGAGGGCATCTCCTCTACGACAAGCGAGCCAATCTGATTGGACGTCATGAGTCGCACGGATTCCGGCTTGAGCAGGCGGGCGCCGTGCCAGCTTCCCTCATTCAGTAACATTTGGAGGAACGCCGCGTAGTCCGAGGCGGTCGAGAGCAACCTGCCGTCGCCCCGCGGTGCTGGCGTGTATTTGGGAGGGTTTGGATTTTCGACCAAACCGGTGGCTTCCCGCTGATACCTGGTGACGAGCCGCCCGGCTTTCTCTGGTGGCAGCAAATAGGAAGTGTCAACCATCCTAAGAGTGCGAAAGACATTTGCCTGGTAGAAGTCTTCGAGCGACTGACCCGTTAGCTTCTCCACGATGTCGCCCAGCGCCGCCGTGCTATGCGAGTAGAGCCATCTCGTGCCGGGATCAAACAAGAGCGGCATGTCACGCTCATCCTTGCCAGTTTTCTGTTCAATGCTCAGGATAGTGGGACTCGTAGAGTCATAACCGAACCCCGACGTGTGCGTGAGCAAGTGCCGGATGGTCATCTCCTGTTTCGCTGGCCGTGTCGTGTATGTGGCATCCTTTTCGTTAAACGTAGCAATCACTTCTCGCCCCTTGAGCGAAGGCAGGTAATTGCCAGCCGCATCGTCGAGTCGCAACTTGCCTTGCTCGTAAAGCATCATCACCGCTACAGACGTAATGGGCTTTGTCATGGAGGCGATCCGAAACACGGTGTCTTTGGACATCGGGATATTTTGGGCAACGTCCTGCCTGCCAAAGGCTTTGAGGTATAGAACCTGTTCCTTGTTAGTGATCGCTGCAACAACGCCGGGGATCTCTCCTTTGTCGATGGCAGCCTTTAGCATTCGGTCAATAGCTACGGCTCCCCTGGCATTCAGCGTCGGCAATTTAGCCCAGGCTGATGAGGTTTGCGGAGTTACTAAACACAGGAAGTAACCAAATAAGTGACACAACAATTAGCAACCGCTTCGACATTAGTTTCCTCCTTTCAGATTTGTTGAAATATGCGCTGAACGGCGAGGCCTAACTCTTATTCGCTCACCCGCTAGCGGGCAAGAGCTATTCCGAGCGCAGAGCGATTATCGGATTCACCTTGGCTGCCCGGCGCGCGGGGATATAGCTCGCCAGCACCGAAATGATGATGAGCAACAGCGACATAGCGAGAAAGGTGAACGGATCAGTGACACTGATACCAAAAAGTAAATTTGACAGCATGCGCGTCAAAATGTATGCGCTGACCAACCCAAGGGCCACACCTATTAAAACAATCTTCAAACCGCTTCCGACCACAAGCCTCAGCACATCCAGTTGTTGAGCGCCCAATGCCATCCGAATCCCAAGCTCATGCGTGCGCTGGACCACAGAATAAGAGATAACAGCGTAAATTCCAGTGCTTGCCAGTATCAATGCGGCAATGGCAAATATCCCTAAGAGGAACAGGTTGAAACGGCTCGGCGCAAGCGACGATGAAAGAAATTGCTCCATACTCCTTGTGTTGCTGGTGGGGACGCTCCCATTGACGGATTGAATTTCACGCCGAACCGCGCCTGCCAGCATCAACGGTTCTGCCGAGGTCCTGACCACCCAATTCATATTGTTGATCAGAAATGAAACATTCTCTTCAGGAATTTGAGAGATAGGCACGTAAGTTTCCGGAGCGGGGTCCAGGTGTAACCCTAGATGTCTTACATCTCCGACTACGCCGATGATTTCAACTTCTCTGGGACCCTGGTTGTTATCATCCATCCTTATATGCGCGCCGATGGGACTTTCGTCCGGCCAGTAGCGGCGAGCAAAAGAGTCGTTGATAATTGCGACAGGCTGAGTATGCAGCGTGTCTCGATTTGTGAAATCGCGCCCGGACCGAATGGGAATATCCATGGTGCGGAAATAATCCGGGCCGGTCATTCGATACTGAGTTACGGGATTCTCTGAGGGAGATAAAGCGGGACGCCCAGATATGGCGAAGGGCACTCGCATATTGGATCCGCTCAGTGGCAACACCGAGATCGCGCTGACCGACTGCACTCCAGGTAAAATTTCGATCCTGGTGGAAAGCTGCTCATAAAAAAGCGTCACCATCTCAGGCTTGGAATACTGCGCTTTGGGAAGAGAAAGGCGAATCACCAGCAAATTTTTAATATCGAAGCCAGGCGATACCGCCTGTAGTCGAAGGAAACTCTTAGCCAACAGCCCTGCGCTTATCAGCAATAAAAGCGATAGCGCCACCTCGCAAAGTATCAGCAAATTGCGAACGCTGTTTCTGCGACCCGCATCAATTGAACCCTTCCCGCTCCCTCTCAACTCTTCGGCAAAATTCTCCCTTGAGATATGGAGCGCGGGCATTAAACCAAAGAGCAAGCCCGACAACAAAGAAATCAACAGCGTAAATAACAACACTCTAGCATCAATATCGATTTCACCGGCGCGAGGAAGCGAAGCCGGGCTGAAGGTGATGATCGCTCTCATGGCAGGTCGTGTTAATATAAGTCCCAAAGAGCCGCCCAGGAAAGCAAGCAAAATGTTTTCCGTCAAAAGCTGCCTTACCAAACGTCCTCGCGTAGCGCCGATGGCTAGACGAATAGCCATCTCCCTATATCGAGTTGAAGCCTTGGCAAGCACAAGGTTAGCTAAATTTGCGCAGGCAATGAGGAGCACTAATCCTACTGCCGTCGATAATACCAGAAATGACCGGCGAAAATTGCCTACAAGTTCTTCGTGCAAGGGAACAAGATTCGCTCCCTTCTTGCTCGCATTGGCAACCGGATACAACTGTTGCAACTGACTGGCGATGGCATTCAAATCGGTTTCCGCTTGCTGCTGTGTGACGCCTTCTTTTAATCTTCCTATGACGTTTAGAAAGCTGATAGAATTTCTTTCTTTTCGCAACGGGTCTGCGTCCGGCACAAGAGGCACTACGATATCGGCATCCACTATTCCGGGAAAAGCAAAATTGGGAGGAAGGATCCCGGCTATAGCATAACTCTCGTCATTTAAGGTAAGCTGCTTGCCAAGCACATCAGCGCTCATCCCGAAACCCCGATTCCAAAAACCGTGGCTCAATACCACAACTCGCGGGTTGCCGGAACTGTCATCTTCATTTGACAGTGTGCGCCCAATCTCAGCGTTAACTCCGAGCATCTGAAATATGTTTGCCGAACTGCGGACCCCAAAAACGCGTTCAGGCTCGCCGGCACTTACCAAATTGGCGTTCCATACCGAAAAGCCTGATATTTGCTCAAGCGTTTGATTCTGATCCTTATAATCAATGAAATCCGGGAGAGAGAAATTGCTTTTGTCCCTGTCTGTACGGCTCGACCATATCCGCACCAATTGATCGGGCTTCTTATACGGCAACTGGCGCAGCAGCACGGCGTTGACCAAACTGAAGATGGCCGTGTTAGCGCCTATGCCTAAAGCCAAGGTAAGCACTGCTGCCGCAGTAAAGATGCGATTTCTGATCAGCAGACGAACGGCAAATCGAATATCCTGAATCAATGCGTCCATTATGACTAACTCCCAGCAAGGTCTTGTTGAAACGCTCTATGCAAATTGCGCATTTCCAAACGTCACAATCTCGGATTCAAATAACCGGAAAGATATCACAACTGCTCAGTCAGCCACACATGACATGGAGACGCTTTGGAGGGTGAAGCCATCCGGCCTCACTCGAATTTAAGGTCTTCTTTCAACAGGCTCTCTGCCTCTTCCTCCGTATATTGAGCTATTTCTCTTATTAACTCTTCTTCGATGACGAGAGCCAGTTCTACTATAGTGGGTTTTTCAAAAATACTACGCAGCGGTATCGATACTTGAAAAACATCGTAGACCCGCGCGACCAGTTGTGTCGCTAGCAGCGAATGACCGCCTAGATCGAAGAAACTGTCGCGTGTGCCGATTTGTTCGACACCAAGTAGCCTGGTCCAAATCGCGGCCATCTCTTTTTCGAAGGGGCTTGCGGGAGGCTCATAAGTCTTTGCTTCTAGCGCAGTCTTGTCGGGCGCAGGAAGCGCTTTGCGATTTATCTTCCCATTTGGCAGTCGCGGCAGCAAATCGAGGGTTACAAAGGCGGAGGGGATCATGTATTCGGGCAATCTCTTTTTCATATAATCGCGCAGCTCGGCGATTACAACTTTCACATCGCTGTTGAATACAATGTAAGCCGCCAACGCTTTAGCACCCAATGGTTCATAAGTGGTGACTAGCGATTCACGTATTGAGGGATGTTGATCCAGTACGGCTTTAATATCTCCGAGTTCGATTCGAAAGCCATGAATTTTCACCTGATCGTCAACGCGGCCCAGGAATTCAATGTTTCCAGATGGCCCATAGCGGGCAAGATCGCCTGTGCGATATAGCCGCGCGCCAGGCTCGTGGCTGAAAGGGTTTGGAATGAATTTTTCTGCGGTCAACTCAGGGCGGTTGAAATATCCACGAGCCAAACCAAGCCCGCCTATATGGACTTCGCCCGGTATACCAATCGGCGCAGGCTCAAAATGTTGATCCAATAAATAAGTTTTTATATTTCCAATCGGCTGACCAATAGGCACGGTCGCGGACTCATCGCCCAGCCGATCTTCTACCTTGCAGGTCAACACTCCCACCGTGCTTTCGGTCGGGCCATAATGATTAAAGATCAAGCAATCAGGTGCCAAAGTTCGAAGTCTTTCAATCAAGTTCCAACTGCTGCTTTCTCCTCCCAGGATGAGACGCTTGCGCGGTATTACCTGCTCTGATCGAGCAGACGTTAATAGGGCGGATAAATGCGAAGGAACTATTTTTAAACAATCGATGTCATGTTCCTGAAAATATTCGGCCAACGCATTGGGGTCGCTTGCTCGGTCGGGGGATATTATATGTAGGCTTCCGCCAAAGGAGAGCGATGGAAATACGCAAGTGTTACCTAAATCAGCCGCTATCGATGAAACCGTGGCATAGCTTGCAGGAAATGGGAATTGCAATCTTTGTCGGACGGCGTAAATGTAATTGAGCAATTGTCTGTGCTCAATGGCGACTCCTTTGGGCGTGCCTGTTGAACCTGAAGTAAATATTATATAAATCAAATTGCCGGGTTCCATATAGCTGTCAGGATTTCCATCACCGTACCCCGTTATTGTTTGCCAATCAGCATCCAAATTGATCACCTGCGCTTTGCATCCTGAAAACTTCTCAGGCGTGGTTTGTCGGGTCAACAGCACAGGCGCCCGCACATCATCCAATATGAAATCCACACGCTCTTTCGGGAAAGATGGGTCTATAGGCACATACGCTCCACCGGCTTTGATGATTCCCAATATGCCTATGATAGTGTCGATGGAAGGTTCCATACATATGCCTACAGGCAATTCCGGCCCAATGCCCATTGATGTGAGATAATGCGCCAATTGATTGGCCTTTTTATTCAATTCCGCGTATGTGAGATTCTGCTTCTCATATACAAGTGCTAAAGCGTCGGGGCTTGATTCTGCCTCGGCTTCAAACAGTTGATGTATCAACCTGTCGCAGAGATAAGCTTCGTCGGTTTGATTGTATTCGGTCAGCAGTTCCTGCCGCTGTGTGGCCGCAAGCAACGCCAGTTTTGAAATGTGCTGATCCGCATCGGCGGCAACGCTCTCCAGCAGAATTTGAAAGCACGAGATCATTCGAGCGATGCTTGTCGATTCAAACAAGTCCGTGTTGTATGCAAGAGAGCCGGTCAATTCTCGTCCCATCTCTCGCATGTAAAGTGTCAAATCAAATTTTGCCGTCCCGTTGTCAATTTCCATCGGGACGAGCGTCAAGTCCGCAAGCTTCAGTTGCGGAAAGGGTGCATTTTGAAGCACGAACATCACCTGAAATAAGGGCGCGCGATTCAACTCGCGTTTGGGCTGCACTTCTTCAACCACCCTCTCAAGCGGGATTTCCTGGTGAGTTTGAACTTCCAAAATAGTTTCGCGCACCCGACCAAGTAGTTGGCGAAAAGTCGGATCCCCAGAAAGGTCAACCCGTATTGGCACCGTGTTGACGAAAAATCCGATCAAGTTTTCTATCTCGAGTTTATTCCGGTTCGCAACCGGAGTCCCTACCGTAATATCTTCCTGATTCGTGTAGCGAAACAGAAGGGTTTGAAATGCCGACAAGAGCGCTGCAAACAACGTCGCCTGTTCTTGTTGAGCCAGCAACTTGATCGATTCTACGACATCACTGGGAATGCGAAATGACCGCCTCGCGCCTCGGAAAGATTGCACCGGAGGGCGCGGGCGGTCCGTGTGTAAATCTAAAATTGTGTTGGCGCCCGATAAATAAGCTTTCCAAAAGGTGAGGTGAGTTTTGAGAGCATCGCCTTGAAGCCACTGCCTTTGCCAGTACGCAAAGTCTGAATATTGCAGGGTCGGGTCGGAAAGAGAGGCGGGCTCTCGAGCGGAATATGATTCATATAAGGTTGCGAGCTCTCTAAAGAATATGCCTATCGACCAGCCATCAAATATTATGTGGTGCATCGATAAAAGCAGCAGATAATTCGGTTCGCCCAATTTCAGCACAGAAGCTCTAATGAGCGGGCCTTTGCCGAGATCAAACGGCTGTTGAAAATATTCAGCGGAAAGCTTCAAGGCCTCAGATTCACGATCAGGCTCAGAGAGCCTCAGCAAATCCGTTACTTCAACGGTTAATTTCAGCGCCGAGTCCACAACCCCGAACGGTTGTCCCTCGATAACCTGGTATCTGGTGCGCAGAATTTCGTGCCGGCTGATGATTTCGTTGATGCCGCGTTCTAGCGCATCGATATCTAGAACGCCCATCAGTCGAGCGGCGGTGTTGAGGTTGTAGAAAGGATTGGCCGGATCCATTTGATACAAGAACCAGAGGCGCTCCTGGCCGAAAGAAAGAATGATCCTTTCATCTCCATCGTTTTGTCTGCGGGTGATCTTCGGGGCTGAAGGAAACGAACCGTTGCGATTCAATAAAAAAGAGAGCAGCTCTTCCTTATGCCGAGTTATCTGTGTCCGTAGGTTCTCATTCAACGCGCCTTGCGGAGCGCGATAGCGCAGTCGCTCTCCATCGACGTACAGCTCTATCCCTAATCGCCTTGCCTCTTCTAAAAGTGAAGAAATTGCAATCCCTGCGCTCATAATACTCGTCGCAAAGAGAATTTATTATAGTCAGGACTTTCGGCGCGATTGCCGCCTGATTCTGTCCGAACCATTGTCCACAAAAATGTGACTAGAAATACCCATCCTTAAGGTTTTTGCCCGACGGCTGCAAACCCGGTGACGGTGCCGAAGAAAAGCCCGTTACCATCGGCCTCTTCCAATTGACTTATCCAATCAGATGCATCTTGTACAGAAACTGCTCCCTTTTCGCTGGCTCGTTCCGCAGTTTCGCGAAGCCGCCAGAGTTTATTTGCGAGCGAAAAATTAGTTATGACGAAAACATCTGCGCTGACAAAGACATCAGCCAGCCCAAGTGACTTGAACAGTCCGGCGAGTTGGCGGCCAATCCACCCGCTGCGAAAAACGTCACATCGATAATTGACTATTTTGCGAGTGACCCCTTTGTTTGCGGAATCTATTACCAGAGTCTCCCAATCAGGATCGCAAATAACGATGCGCGCCCCTGGACGCGCAACACGTATAACTTCGCTAACCCCTTTTCGGGGGTCGCCTACGTGTTGAAATACTTGATCGGCCCGACAGCCGTCGAATGTATTGTCAGGGAAATCCAAATTGCAAGCATCCTGTACAAAAAACTCAACAGGCAGATTGGAATTTTCGGCCCGCTTTCTTGCCTCGGAAATCATATCCTCACCGGCATCTATCCCCACTACGCGGCCATTGGTACCTACCATTTGCGCCAGCGCCAGGCTGTCGTCCCCGGCTCCGCACCCAACCTCTAATATGGAATCCCCCGGCTCGACATCCAGGTATTCAAAAGACCGCATTTTATAGGCGTGCGCCCACTCCAGCCCTCTGAAATTATCGAGATAGCCGACCTGATTTTGTTTGAACGTAGTTGAAGCAGACTCGTTGCCGGCTCCCGATTGGTTGACTTGAGTTCCTTGCATCATTCACCTCCATAAGAATCGGCCTCTGAATAAGGCCCGCGCCTGAAAAATTAACAGTAATGTTCTGTAGTTTGATCTGGGCAGGATAGAGTTGCTTGCCGCTTGAGTCTGAAGAGTCCTCACCAATAGCGCACCGCTGAGCTAGCTCATTTGAGCGGAGATGGTTATAACTCGCCTTCTTCCCAATTGACGGCTCCATCTATGATTGTAGTATGGTGCCTCTGCAAAAACAGATTTCTGGTTGCCGCTTCAACCTCCCCAGCCAGGTTCGCAACGGTTGGAGTCTCATACATGGCTCGCAACGGTATTTCAACGTTTGCGATATTTCGCAGCCTGGAAAGAATCTGTATGGCCATAAGGGAGTGCCCGCCGAGATCAAAAAAATTGTCGTAAACCCCCACCTGCTCCACGCCTAGAATTTGTGACCATATTTTCGCTATCAGGCTCTCGGTGTCAGTGCGCGGAGCAACAAAAGTCGAATCCAGATCGGGGCGCGTCCGATCAGGCAAAGGCAGTGCCCGACGGTCTACTTTGCCGGCGGGAGTTAAAGGCAAAGTGTCAGCCATCACGAAATCGGAGGGTATCATATACTCCGGCAGCCTTTCTCTCAGAAAACTTCGAATGGTTGAAGAGGACATGCCGCTATCGGCTATCAAATAAGCGGCCAGGCGATTACGTCCGCCTTGGTCTTGATAGACTCGCACCGCACATTTTTTTACCACCGGATGCCGCAATATTGCTGCTTCTACATCATCCAATTCGACGCGGAATCCTCGAACCTTTATTTGATTATCTGTCCGGCCCAGCAATTCAATATTGCCGTCGGCGCAATGCCGGGCCACATCTCCGGTTCTATACAAGCGTGAACCAGGCCGATCAGAAAACGGGTCGGGAATGAATCGCGCTGCCGTAAGTTCCGGTAGATTCAAATAACCGCGCGCAAGGCATTCGCCTGATACCAACATTTCCCCTTTCCCGCCCATCGGAACCAATCCCAACTGCTCGTTAAGAATACAAACCCTGATATTGGCAAGGGGCCTTCCAATCAAAACGCGAGGCGCATCCGGAGAAATCTCACTGGTGTTGTACACCGTCACGTTGGAAGAACATTCGGTCGAGCCGTACAAATTCAACAGAGGCGCTTGGGGAAAAAGCTTGTTCCATTGCGCGGCCATCGTCACGCTGATGGTTTCTGCGCTAGTCGTAGCCAGCCTCAACGTCGTCCATTCTGACGGGTGCGATTCTGCCTGGTCTATTACGCCCTGAAGCAAGGCAGGAGAAGCCAGCAGGTATGATACTCGCTCAGTTACAAGCTTCGACCAAAGCTCTTGCGGGTCCAACAGGTCCTCGCGCGATAAGATGAGCGTCGGGATACCTTTGAGCAGCGCGCCGAAACATTCCCAGGTCGCCGCCACTAGCGCAATGGATTTCTGCAATACGGCAACATCATCGGGATGAAATGGATACGCCTCCCACATCCAGAAAATCCGGTTTAGCACGGATTTAATCGTGATAAAGGCCCCCTTGGGATTTCCAGTCGTCGAGGAGGTGTAAACTATATTCAATAAATTGGCCGGGGTTGATAAACAGACCGGATTGGAAATGTCTTCTCCTTCCAGTTGCGCCAAATCATCAAGGTAAATCTTTTCTCCGCCGTAGTCTTCAAATTGATCTGTGTTTTTGTGCAACAACAAAATGCGGGCGGCCGTATCTTGCAGCATTTTGCTGAGCCTCAGCAGCGGGTAATCAGGGTCCAAGGCTACGTAATACCCGCCCGCTTTGATGATTCCAAGCAGCGCGATGATCGTATCGAAAGAACGTTCTAAGCAAACGGCCACGCCCATTTCAGGGCCGATGCCGCGCCTGCGCAAGTAATTTGCCAGTTGATTTGCGCGCGCATTGAGATCGCCGTAATCGAGCCGCCGCCCGTCAAAGACTAATGCTGTTTGCCCGGGAGTCTTTTCGGCCTGCGATTCGAAAAGCTCATGTATGCACTTATTGTAATCAAAATCTTGAGCAGCGCTGTTGAAGTTGAAATCGAGGAGAATCGTTTTCTTTTCAGCTTCAGTCAATAGTTCCAGTTGCGACATCCGAGCGGCGGGATTGGCAATGGCATTGTTTAGAAGAGCCACCATGTTATTCAAGATCCTCTCAGCCGCTTCATCATCAAACAGATCAGTAAGGTAAGAGAGTTGAACGTATATCAGGTCGCCGTGTTCCTGCGCATAGAGCGAAAGGTCATACTTCGTATAACCCGTCTCCAGCTCTCGGAAGCCCATCTCAAGGTCGTTGTATTGCAGGGTGACCTGCGGGAAACTGAGCATATTAAGCATCACTTGAAAAACCGGGGCAATGCCTGGGTTGCGAACCGCGCTCACTGTCTCTAGCAACCATATGAAAGGATAATCCGACCTTGTAATGCCCTCTGTCGTCGTTTCTCGCACGCGGTGAATCAAGTCGATGAAGCTCGGATCGCCGGAGAGGTCCGTTCTAAAAGCCATCATATTGAGAAAGAAACCAACTATGTCTTCTGTATCCTTGTGGCTACGATTTGCCAGAGGAGCGCCGATAATCAAATCATCCTGGCCGGTGTAAAGATGCAGGATTTTGTAGAAAGCGGCCAAAATCACTACAAAAAGCGTGGTGCCTTCTTGACGGCTCAACCTGTGAATTTGATTGGACAGATCGGAATCTAAAAGTACGCCATGTGATTTGCCCAAAAAAGTCGGGGACATAGGGCGCGGGCGACTGGTAGGTAAATCCAGTATAGGCAATTCGCCGGCGAGCTTTTCTCTCCAATAATCTTCCTGTTCTTTCAGGGCGTCGCGCTGAAGGTTCTCGCCCTCCCACAACACAAAATCGCTGAACTCTACCCTAAGGTCCGGCAGCGGAGATTCCACTCCTTTAATAAATCCGTCATAGAGTTCGCCCAGTTCTCGAATCATCACGCAGGTGGCCCATCCATCGAGGATGATTTCGTGCATAGTGAGAAGGGCGATATGCTCGCTTTCGGAGAGCTTGAACAATTGGATACGAAATAACTTTCCCTCTTCCAGATCAAAGGCGCGCTCGGCTTCAGCCCTGGCTCTGTTTCGCACGATTTGATGTCGCTCGGCCTCAGGCAAATGAGTCAAGCTGATGAAGAGCGGGTCAAATCCTTCACCGTCGTCAAAAACTTGAAACGGCCTGTCGTCCTCAACTCCGAATCTCGCCCTCAGTATTTCGTGCCTTTTCCAAATCGCGTGCCAGGCACGCCGGAACACCGGCAAATTCAATTCTCCTTTTACATTCAAAACTCCCTGAAATGTGTAGTAAGGATTATCCGGCTCAAGTTTCCACAAAAACCATAGCCGCTGCTGTGCGACCGATAGACTATAGCGCGCGCTTTGGGGGCGCGCGCTTATTGGGAGCGGCAATGAAGAGGTGTCTTTTTCAGTTTGTTCAATGATGCGGGCAAGCCCCGCCACTGTTCCGGCTTCAAAGAAACTGCGGAAAGCGATATTGGCCTTTGTCGCCTGCCTTAGGCGGTTTAAAACCTGTATTGCTAGAAGCGAATCGCCTCCAAGATCGAAAAAGCTATCGTTTACGCCTATGCGATCAACGCTCAGTTGATCCTGCCACGTCGATGCGATCAGGGTTTCGAGTTCGTTGCGCGGCGCGACAAAAGGCCGGTCTAAATCCGGGCGCACGTTTTCCGGTTCAGGTAAGTTGTTTTTGTCAACTTTACCGTTCGCATTAAGAGGCAGCGAATCCAGGCGTATGAACTGTTCCGGGATCATGTAGGGAGGCAGGTATTGCTGAAGAAAACCGCGCAGCGCAAGGTTGGATATTTCCTCACGACAGGTCAAATAGGCCAGCAGTCGCTTGCGCTCGGACCTATCGACCTCTACCTTTGCCAAGGATTCCCTGGCTACCAGTTTCCCTTGCATTTGACGGGCGTTTCGGACGATGACCGCGCATTCTTTAACGCCCTCATGTCGCAACAAAATCGATTCTATCTCGCCTAACTCGATGCGAAAGCCTCGAATCTTGACTTGAGAATCGATTCGCCCTAAAAACTCAATCCTACCATCGGGCAGATAGCGAGCCAGGTCTCCCGTCCTATACAAGCGAGCATCCGAGCTTTCAGAAAAGGGGTCTTTGAAAAATGCGGCCTTTGTTCTTTGAGCGTCATTTATGTAGCCTTGTCCTACGCCTATGCCTGTCACGCAAAGCTCGCCGCTTGCTCCAATCGGGCATAGTTTGAACTCCTCTCCCTGCTGCTCCACCACATAAAGTTGCATATTGGCAACCGGATAACCGATGGGCATATGAACGACATCTTCAGCGGGAGCTTCATAGATAGGATAATGAGTCACATCGTCGGAGCATTCGGTGGGGCCATAGGCGTTAAACATCGGTATGTGCGGATAAAGGCCGAGCCATTCGGCGCAGTATCTAGGCGGCAAAGCCTCTCCAGTGAGAATCATCCATCTTAAAGCCGAAAATTGGGGCGAATCATTGCTTGAAGGGTTTATCAAATCAAGAATGGTTCGTAGCATCGAAGGAACGACTTCCAAAATGGAGATTTGGTTAGACTCCACATATCCAAGCAATGCCTCGGTATCATGTGCGACATCGTCATCAACGATGTGGATTTGTCCGCCAGCTAAAAGCCCTGCAAGAAATTGCCACACCGAAATATCGAAGCACTGCGAAGCATTCTGCGCGATGCGGTCGGACGCAGTTAAATTAAGGTCTTTAATTTTTGCATAAAGGTGATTCATCATCCCTTTTTGCTCGACCATTGCGCCTTTAGGCAGACCCGTAGAACCGGAAGTGAATATCACATAAACCAAGTCGTTTGGCGCGGACCTGATCGGTGGGTCGTCATCGGGCAATACCTGAGTCAAGCATTCCTCGATCAAAAAGATCTGAGGCCGCGCCTTTTCATCCATTTCGCCCAGGCTTTTTGTAAGGGCTGCAGATTCTGCTTTTGTTGTAATGATAAATCTGGATTTGCTCTGCTCCAGTACATTGCGGAGCCTGGCGGACGGAGACAAGGGATCCAACGGAAGGTATGCGCCGCCGGCTTTGAATATTCCTAACACAGATGTCAAATAATTGATGCTGCGTTCGGCGAATATACAAACCAGCGCATCGGGGCCGATGCCGCGCTCTATGAGAAACCAGGCAAGTCTGTTTGCGCGCTTATTCAGGTCTTCATAAGTTATCTTTTGATTTCTGAATACTGCGGCTATGGCTTCCGGGTTGTTAAGCACCTGCTGCTTGAAAATCTCTGCTATGCATTTATGCGTCGGAAAATCGACCTTTGTATTATTCCAATTCCGATATAGTTGCAACAATTCGGGATCGGAATTCATTAGGAGCGGAGAAAGCCCTAAATCCATGGTTATCTCCCCTGCTTGCTTGGCAACGCCAAGATTTGAAGAAAGCTAACATAGATCAGTTGCTTCAGCAACACCAGCTATATTCTGGGAGTGGCTAAACGCAGGTAGCCGGTGTACAAAGAGTGAATGAGTCAATGTCCCTATTGCCAAGCCACTGAGCAGCAGGTCAAATCCGGCCTCAATGCCAAGCGGCAGCCAACGCTTCCGCTGCCGATTCTGTGACCGCATCTACAGGCCCGAACCCTGCCATCAATGGGTACCGGATGAGGTCCGGAAGCAGGCCGTTAAGCTTTACCTTGAAGGAACGCACTCGAGAAGGATCGGCCGCATACTGGGCGTCGTTCACCAATCCGTGGCCAACTGGATCAACGCTTACCAGTCAAGCCTTCCTGCCGCCGCCGCGGCGGTTCAACATCCGCAGACGCTAGAGGTCGATGAGCTATTCATCACGGACGCCCTGGCTCCTTATGTTTAGCCACTCGCCTCTTTTTTTGCCGCCGGTGCTCGCGGCGCTTGCCGACAACAGCAACGCGAACAGGGCAAGCATTGCGATTGACGTCAGCGAGATTAACATATTCAAGCCCCTCGGTGGCGCTCGCTAATTACTAATTTAAAAGCTATTTCTTGTTGATCCCCACTTCGCCTCTCAGGTGCTGGCTGTCAACGGTGTAGTTGATAAAGCCGATCACCATGTCGTCATAGGTCGGATCGCCGTAGCGGACGGCCTTCGTGGGGTCGGGGTTGTTCTTGTTTTTCGCCGAATTATCGAAGTAAGCCGTCACGACGATCTTCGTCCCCTTCGGCAGCGCCGCGGGCTTCTTGAGGCAATAAACGGTCTGCCACGAGAAACTGTAATTCGGAACGTTCAACAGGACTTCCGAACGTCCATCCGGATAGAAAGCCTTGTACTCCATCGCCTTGCCGCGCAGGTGCATGTGCGGCATCATACTTTGCAAGTGGATGTCTTCTTTCGTAGTCCAGCAAGCGGTGACTCTGTGGTTTTCAGCGCCCGGAGGAATTGAAAAATACATGTTCGCAATTCCGTGCGTGAACAGGTGTTTGTCGGGCGGCTCCTTGGCGAATATCAGGCCAACCATCGAACGATCTTTTTCAACCTTGCCTGTAGCTTTCGTGTAATGCATCTCCAAAACTATCTTTGCCCCGGCAGGAATTACCTTAACTGTGCCTGGCTCCAGTATCCACGGATTCCTGCCGGGAGCGAAGTTCGCGAGCCGCTCATAGCTCGGTAGCTCTTCATTGGTATCGAGCGTCAAGCCCCTGCCGCCGTTGCCAAGCGCGCACCCGTCGTCATAGACCGGAGCGCCCTCTTTCATTCGCGTCAAGAGTCCCTCCATACGGAAGATGGATTTCTGGGACATGAATTGCTTCAGGGTAGCCGTCCGCGGAGCCAGCCGAATTTGCGCGGTGAAGTGGTGAACTATTTTGCGATTGCCCGGTCGCGCTTCGACCATCTGAACATAGCGGTCTTCTTTGAAGTTCGTCGGAATCTCAAAGTAACGATATTCATCCGGCCCTGATGCGTCGAGCGTGAACTCTTGGGGCATCTGCAGCACGACATCAGGCTTGCCAATCGCCCACCCGTCGGTGAACACAGGCTGAGGCGGCAGGTCTTTCTGATCGCCTTCCTTCGCTCCGCCATCCACCCACGCGGCTATCGTGTCAACGTCTTTCTGGCTGAGTCGGCGGTCGTTGGAGAACTCTCCGAAATGCGGGTCCGCGTGCCAGGGCGGCATTTCGCGCGTGATGACTTTTTCTTTGATGGACTTTGCCCACGGGCGCGCCTCTTTGTAACTCATCAAAGACATCGGCGCTGCTTCATTCGCGCGATGGCACTCGACGCAGTTTTTGAAGAGTATAGGAGCTACGTCTTTGCTGAACGTAACCTCTCTCTTCGTGGGAGAATTTGCGCTGCCAGATGCGGCAAAGGTCAAGCTGATCAAACCGACGGTGGCGAATAAGAGGGAGAGGGTCATCTTCCTAGATGTCATTACGAATTACCTCCTTCCTAGGGTGTACAATCACTGTAGGAGAAATTCCTAGCGCTGCTATGCTATGATGGCCCGTTTTTAATGTCAAGCGTGGTTAAACTCAGGTAGCTACTGTATAAAGAGTGGATGAGTCAATGTCCCTTGGATGAGTCAATGTCCCCATTTCCAAGCCACTGAGCAGCAAGTCAGATGCGGCCTCAATGCCAGCGGCCGCCAACGCTTCCGCTGCCGATTGTCTGACCCATCTACAGGCCCGAACCTGCCATCAATGGCTACCGGATGAAGTCCGCAAGCAGGCCGCTAAGCTTTACCTTGAAGGAACGAACTTGAGAAGGATCGGCCGCATACTGGGCGTCGTTCACCAATCTGCGGCCAACTGGATCAACGCTTACCAGATCAGGCCCCGCACGCGGCTAGCTATTTCAGTGATGCGTTCAACACCTACAGAGCTCTGTTACTGGGGCACTCACACAGCGATGAAAGACAAGAGCGAGACTTACTCAGTAGAAGGGGAGAATGCGGACCTACGCCACTACCTGGCGCGGCTGGCGCGGAAGTCGCGCTGCTTTTCTCGAAGCCTAGAAGCGTTGCTATTCATGCGCTGCTACATGCTCGACAGTTAAGAAAGCGCAAGTGCCTGCGGTACCCGACCTTCGCCACCGACGCCCTGGCTCCTTATGTTTAGCCACTCCCTATACTCGAGAGGGGTTGATCGGGAAAACGAGCGATATTTTTCAAAATACGGTTGAAAGTTTCCAGCATATCGGCTATCGTCTCAGCCCTGAAGAGCTCAGCGTCGTATTCAAACGCGCATACCAAATCTTCTCCGTAAGCGTCCACATACAAGGTGAGGTCACGGTTTGACATCTCGAGAGGAACTTCTACGATAAAGGAACTCAACCCTTCTAGATTTGGAGCCTCTGCCGGGAAGCTTTGAAAAGCGAACATCGCAGGAAACAAGGGCGCGTTGTTTTTCGGCTTCTTTGGTTGCAAGTTCTCTATTATTTTTCCGAGCGGGACGTGCCGGTGAGCGTAAGCATCCAGCCAGACACTTTCGACCCTTTGTATAAGGTCTTTGAATTGGAGGTTGCCTTGAAGGCTAGTGCGAAGAATCAGAAGATTGCGAAGGCACCCGACTATGCCTATGGTTTCGATCAACTCACGATTAGCAATAGGGGTGATAATAACTATGTCTTCCTGATTGCAATAGTAATACAACAAAGCTTTGAAGGCGGCCAGTAAAGTAACAAACAACGTTACGCTTTGCCGATGGCTCATTTCTTTCAACGATTCATAAAGCGATTTTTCTAACGCCATAGATCGTCGCGCCCCGCGACGAGATGAAGACTTTGGCCTCAAAAAATCCAAAGGAAGTGACAACGAAAATCTACATCCCCGCAGACGCTCGCTCCAATGTGGCAGCCAATCAGATGATTCGCCTGATTCAAGCAGCTCTCTTTGCCAATGAGCAAAATCCGCGAATTGCACAGGAAGCTCCGGCAACGCGGGAACGGTTTGAGTCATGTATGAATTATAAAAGGTCGAAAGCTCATTCAGGATTATTCCAACAGACCAGCCATCGGAGATTATGTGATGTATAACCAGAAGCAATGCATGTTCTTGTTCGCCCATCCTGAATAAAGAGACTCGCAGCAAAGGTCCCTTCCTGAAATCAAAAGGACGCCTGGCCTCATCAACAATACGCGCAAGAGTTTGCTCACCGCGCCCATTTTCCGGCGATGCGGTCAGATCTTCTTTATACAAAGCGAATGCTTCTGATGGGCGGGTGATCTGATGAAGCTGATCATTCGCAAAATCGAAGGTAGTCCTTAGAGATTCATGGCGCTGAGTTATCTGCGCAAAACTGTGCTCTAACGCTTCAATATTGATGGGGCCAAGAAATCGAAATGCCACCGCAATATTGAAATAGGGGCGGCCCGGCTCGATTTGCTCAAGCATCCAAAACTGTTGCTGATCGAAGGAAGCCAGCGGCGCTTTGGTCCTGGAAATAGGGGAGATGGTACTGGGAGAAGCAGGCGGCAGGGCCTTTATCTGCTCTGCAAGTTGATCGATGCTGTAATTGTGCAATAAATCATCGATGGGGAGCGTTACCCTAAGGCTCGTCTCTATATTGTGTTTGAACTCAACTGCCCCTAAAGAATCTATGCCATACCGTGCGATTGATTGGTGCGGATCCACCTCAGATGAATCCACCATCAATTTTGCGGCAAGCTCGGAAACCAGCCAACGCCTAATAGCCTCAGCGTCCCCCAACAAAGGAGCGGCGTTTGAAATATCTACTTTGAATTCCTGCGCATCGGGCATTTGCCATTCATACAAAAGGCTGAGAGACTTGTTCAAAAACTCTTCCTTACAAGCGCGACGTTGAATCTTTCCGCTGGAGGTTTTCGGTATAGTTCCGGCCCCAATAAGCGCCACAGCATAAGGTTGCACTTCATGTTCATCAATAACCGCGCGGCAAAGGCAGTCGATGATCTCATCAAAGTGCTCGCCGCCGGTCGCTTCCTGCACGGCGACTAGGCGCTCTTCGCCGCCTATTTCGATCGAGAACACGGCATTACAACCCGGTCTGAACGCAGGGTGGCTCCGTTCTATAGTTGATTCAAGGTCCTGCGGATAGAGATTGCGTCCGCGAATTATTATGAGGTCTTTAATCCGGCCCGTTATGAATAACTCTCGGTCTTTCATGACCCCCAAATCCCCTGTGCGTAGGAAAGTTTCGCCATCATTATCAGCGCCGCATAACTTGACCTGAAATACCCTCGCCGTTTCTTCTGGTTGGTTCCAATAACCCCGCGCCACGCTAGAGCCGTGGACCCAAATCTCTCCCACTTGTCCTTCTGAGCATTCGGTTAAAGATTCGGGGTCCACTATAGCGATCCTTTGATCCAACAACGATGTACCGCATCCGACTATCGACCGCGCATCGTCTGAATCGTCTTCAATCAAGCGATTGGCCTCAAGCTCTCGCGCGTGCGCTTTTTTGACAACCGGGGGATCAGACTTCGCCCCACCGGAGACTATTAGGGTCGCTTCTGCAAGCCCGTAGCAAGGGAAAAACGCTTCTCGACGAAAGCCGCATGATTTAAAAGCGGCAGCAAACCGGTCAATCGTTTCTGCGCGAATAGGCTCCGCCCCGTTGAAGGCGACGCTCCAACTGCTGAGATCAAGAGATGCTTTTTCTTGGTCACTGTTTTTCCGAACGCACAGATCATAGGCGAAGTTTGGGCCGCCGCTCGTGGTAGCTTTGTGGCGCGAGATGGCTTGCAACCACCTTAAAGGCTTCTGTAAAAAAGCTATCGGCGGCATTAAGATGACGGGTATTTCTGCATAAAGAGGCTCTAAAACTCCGGCCATAAACCCCATATCGTGAAACGCCGGCAGCCAGGATACATATTTGTCGCCGGCTGCATGCTCCACTGCCCGGTAAACGAGTCCGGCATTATGCAATAGATTTTTATGAGTCAGCATCGCCCCTTTTGGCTTACCCGTAGAGCCGGATGTGTATTGAAGAAAAGCGATGGTTTCATCAATTACATCAGGGGGGCGCCATTGTGGCGCTTGATCATCTTCAATCACATCGGTAGCGACCAGCAGCAAAGCGGCTTGATTCAATATAGATTCGACTCTCGATAAAATGCTCTGTGTCGTAAGCACCACAACCGCATTTGAATCCGCCACGATTGCTTGGAACCGAGGCAAGCTTCGGTTGAGTCGAGCCGGATCGGGCGGGTAGGCCGGCACAGCCACCACTCCCGCATAAAGACAGCCAAAAAAAGCGCCGACGAATTCCAACCCCGGAGGATAGAGCAGCACGGCATGCTTTCCTGTCAGACCACGTGATTGGAGGGATGCGGCTATGCTGCGTGCTTTCCTATCCAGGTCGCTGTAACTCCAACTGATCTCTTCTGACTCTCCATCAGATGAAAAAATATAGTTTGCTCCGTTGCACTGGCTATTGGCTCTCAGCCGAAGCAGCTCGACCAGCGTCGTAGGCGCTGAATCCGGTTTGGGCAGGCTTGTCGGATGTACAACCATAAAATCCGTATCTCGCTCTCATTGGCGCGAGCGAATTGAGGAACCGTAAGGATTTGAATTCCTGATCATATCTTGGTGCCCGACATATGAGAGGGAGGTTGGGAAATAATCTTGAATTGTTCGAATATTAGTTTTTGCTCCCTGTCCAGACAAAGGCCAAGTTTTTCGGCCAGAATCTGAACATTGGGTCTCACGACCATCGTGTAGTGATCGCCCGGTATAAGATGAACCTCGATTGGGTTGTCGGTTAAATCTTCCCACCCCGATGTATTATCGGCCAGAAGGTTTCGTGATGATGTTTCAGCGCGAAATAAGGTTATGCGATCAGAATAAGCTTTCGGCCTGTAGTTCTTCAGGGCGTTCATATTCGCTTTAAAGACATTCAGAAGGCGGCGCACCTCTTCCATACCGGCATTCGGGGGCAGCACGCCGAGCGATTCCGCCTCGCCGAGAAGATATTCGAGCAACCAATCTATGTCCTTTCCTTTCAAGTCATCATATGATTCGGTCGTCTCTTTGCCGATCCGTCCCCTGAAATCTCTCAGAAACATACCTATTACTTCAGAGTCATTCTCTAGACGGTTGAGATCGTGATCGTTTGCCGGCGCATAGGAGTCTATCAAAGCCAATAGCGCCATTTGCTTGCCAAGCCCTTTAAGTTGGCGCGCCATTTCAAATGCGATGACGCCTCCTAATGACCAGCCTCCCAAAAAGTACGGCCCCTCCGGTTGCAAGCTGCGGATCTCTTGGATGTAGCGCGTCGCCATGTCTTCAATACATGTATAAACTTCGCCTTCACCCTCAAGGCCCGGCGATTGCAGCCCATAAAACGGCTGATCCGAGCCGAGCGCGCGCGCTAAATCAAGATAGCCGAGTACGCTTCCTCCGCCCGGGTGAACGCAGTAGAAAGGCGGCCTCGATCCAGTGGATCGAAGCGCTATTAGAGAAGACGGGCGTAGCGCCGATTCCGAACTGCGAATCAATTGAGCGATATGCTCGATCGTAGGCGATTGAAATAAGGAGTTCAGTGAGAGATCATACTTAAAGGTTGTTTGAATCTCGTGTCTCAGGCGTAAGGCTGACAGCGAGTGCCCTCCTAAATCAAAAAAGTTATCCGTCACCGCTATGTAGCGCGCTCCTAAAATCTTCTCCCAGATTTGAATCAGTTGAAGCTCTATGTTATCTCGCGGCCCGATCACATCTTCTTGGGAGCTACGATGGCCAGCTTCAACACGAGGTAACTTCTCTTTGTCCACCTTACCATTGGCCGTCAACGGTATCTCCTCTATAACCTCATATATCGCGGGCACCATGTACTCGGGTAAACTCTTCCTCAACCTCCCCCTCATCTCCTCCTTGTTGGCCATTCCCCTCTGCTTCTCAACCACATAACACACGAGCCGCTTGCCCGTCTGCTCCCCTTCATCCACTATCACCACACACTCCCTCACCCCTTCCTGCTTTCTCACCTCCCCCTCTATCTCTCCCAACTCGATTCTGAATCCCCTTATCTTCACCTGCTGGTCTTTCCTCCTCACAAACTCTATCTCTCCCCTCCCATCCATCCTCAATATATCCCCGGTGCCGTACATCCTCCTGCCCGGTTCCTCACTGTAGGGATTTGGGATGAACCTCTCCGCGGTTAAATCAGGTCTGTTCAAGTACCCTCTCCCCTCTCCCTCTCCTCCCAAATACAACTCTCCTGCAACTCCCACCGGCACAGGCTCCATCTCCTCATCCAACACGTAATACTTCACATTGGGCATCGCCGCCCCCATGCTCAGCCTCTTGGCATCTGGTCTCACCTCCTTGACCACATGCCAGGATGAAAAGACCGTCGTCTCGGTCGTCCCCATCAGATGTAGCAACCTGTCCGGCCCTCCTGCTTTGAGCACCTCTCTGGCCCACCTTGGATCTACCGCCTCTCCCCCGTACAACACACATCCCAGCCTACGGAACGCTCCCGGTTCCTGGCTGGCCACCTGCGCAAACAACGCCGCCGTCAGGTAGAGCACCCCTATGCCGCGCTCCTCCACATACCCTCTAAGCGCCGCCCCGTCTATCAGCGTCTGTTTGCTTACCACCTCCACCTGTCCTCCCAACAACAATGCGTTCCAAATCTCGAATGTTGCCGCATCAAAGGCCGTGTTGGATCCATGCGCAACTATCGTTGTTTCATTCACCCTCACCTCATCCATGCTGCTCACCAACCACACCACCGCCCTGTGCGGGATGCTCACGCCTTTGGGCTTGCCCGTCGATCCCGATGTGTACATCACGTAGGCCAGACATTCTGCATCCACCTCAACTCCTACTTCCTCTGCTTCATACTCGGATGCCTCTTCCCACATCTCTTCGAACTTCTTTATTCGCGCTTTGTTTCCAGGCAACACCTCCAGGAGATGCTCTTGACATATGATCACATTCGGCCTTGCATCCTCCAACATGAACTCCAAACGCTGCGTCGGATATGTCGGGTCCAATGGCACATACGCCGCTCCAGCCTTCAGCACTCCCAGAGTCGCTATGATCATCTCTATCGAACGTTCCATGCATAATCCGACGAATGTCTCCGCGCCTACCCCACTGTCCACCAGATAACTCGCCACCCTGTTTGCGCGCCCGTTCAACTCTCCGTAGCTCAGTTGCCTGTCTCCCTCCGAGATCGCCACTTTATCTGCCAACCTCTCCGCCTGTTGCCGGAATATCTCCTGTATGCTGGCTCGGCGCGGGTACTCTCGTTCCGTGCGGTTGAACTCGTATAGCAGTTGGTTCCTCTCCTCCTCTCCCAGCATCCTCATCTCTATGACTCTCAGATCGGCATTGCCCACCGCCTCTTCGGCCAGCCTGCTGAAATGTCCTCCCATCCTCACGATGGTCGCCTCATCAAACAGGTCGGCGTCGTATTCCACACTGCAACTCAGTCCTTCGGCCTGCTCCGTCACCGCCATTGTCATATCGAACGCGGATGTCCGAGTCTGTCGATCCAGCGATTTCACACGCAGCCCAGGCAGTCTGAGCTCTTCGACGGGCGCATTCTGCAACACCAGCAACACCTGAAACAACGGAGTGTGGCTCAGACTTCGCTCAGGCTGGACCTCCTCGACCAACTTCTCAAACGGTAAATCCTGGTTGGCATATGCTCCCAATGCCACCTCTCGTTGCTGTTTGAGCAATGACAGAAAACTATCCCCCCTCTCGACGCTGGCCCGCATAACCAGTGTGTTGACGAAAAACCCTATGAGCTTTTCTATATCGACCCTGTTGCGATTGGCTATGGGCGTGCCTATCAGAATGTCGTTTTGTCCGCTGTAACGGCATAGCAGCACGTCGAACAGAGCCAGCAGCGTCATAAACAAGGTGCAGCCTTCTCTTTGTGACAAGGCTTTGAGAGATCGGGTAACGTCTCTGGATATGAAAAAGGTGTGCAAAGCGCCACGGTGAGATTGAACGGCGGCACGAGGTCGATCAGTGGGTAAATCCAGCACCGGGGCGGCGTCCTCGAGCTGCTTTTTCCAGTACAGGAGTTGAGATTCAAGCGAGCCCTCTTGAAGCCGATTTCTCTGCCACACCGCATAATCTGCATACTGGATGGCCAACTCCGGCAATGGAGACGGCTTACCGGCAGTAACCGCATTGTACAGCGTCACAAGCTCCTCAATAAGCACGCCCATCGACCATCCATCGGAGATGATGTGGTGCATATTAAGCAGCAACACATACTCTTGCTGATTCAAAACAATTAATGTGGCTCGCAGCAAAGGGCCTGTTGTCAGATTGAAGACATGGTGGGCTTCTTTTGCGATCAAGTCACTTAATTCATCATTGCTTTCTAAATCTGAAGACTGCTGTAGAGGAATCTTATGAATGTTAAAGGACGTGCTTGGAGAAATCACCTGGACAGCTTCGCCATCCAACATATCGAAAGTGGTTCGCAAAATTTCGTGGCGCTCAACGATCTCATTGAGGCTCCTTTCCAGCGATTGCGCATTCAATTCCCCCTCCAGCTTCATGGCGGTGAGAATGTTGTATATGCGGCTTTCCGGGTTCATTTGGTTAAAAAACCAAAGCCGCTGCTGGGCAAAAGACAAAGGCAGGTCGATTCCTCTTTCCACTCGTTCTATAGGAGGCGCTTGCGAGCCTTCACCTGCTCTAATCTTTGCTTCTACGCGCTGAGCCAGCCCTGCTATGGTTGGCGCTTCAAATAGACTCCTTAACGCCAGCTCTACGTTGAACACAGACTTCAGCCTAGAGATTACCTGCGTTGCTAACAGAGAGTGCCCGCCCGACATAAAGAAGTTGTCATAGACGCCGACCTCTTGTAGCCCTAATCTCTCTTTCCATATGCCTGCCACTATCTCCTCAACAGGCGTCCTTGGCTCAACCATCTCTTCTTGCGAGCTACGATAGCCGGCTTCTATACTAGGCAACTTTCCTCTGTCTACCTTCCCATTGGCCGTCAGCGGTATCTCCTCCATCACTTGATAGAAGGCCGGCACCATGTATTCCGGCAGCCTCTCCATAAGCCCCCTCTTCAACTCCGCCGTGTTCACCTGCCGTCCTTTTTCTCCCACTACATAGCCGACCAGATGCTTCTGCCCTCCTACATCCTCGCTCACTACCACCACCGCCTGGCTCACGCCGCTCTGCTGCATCAGCGCCGCCTCTATCTCCCCCAGCTCTATGCGGAATCCCCGTACCTTTACCTGGTGGTCAGCCCTCCCAAGGTACTCTATCTCCCCGTTCTCCCTGTATCGGCTCACGTCCCCCGTGCGGTACAGCCTGCTTCCCGCACGCCTCCCCAAGCTGTCGGGCACGAACCTGTCAGCCGTCAGCTCCGCCCTGTTTAGATATCCCCTTGCCAGTCCCTCCCCTCCTATATATATCTCCCCCGCTACTCCTATAGCCACCGGCTCCATCTCCCGGTCCAATATGTAGACCCGCGTGTTGCTTATCGGCCTGCCTATAGTCACCGCCCCGCTCTCCCCCCTGCTCACCTTCACGTACGTCGAGTAGGTCGTGTCCTCGCTAGGTCCGTACAGGTTGTAGACCTCTCTCACACCCACCTGCTCGTATATCCTTTCCACGAGCGACCGGCTCAGCGCCTCCCCCGCGAGGTTCACTGTCCTCACTCCCGCAGGCACAGCCCCCATCCTCACTAGCTCCGTCATCGCCGACGGAACAGTGTTTATCACCGCCACCTCTTGCTTCTCATCTATCTCCGCCAGCTCAAGCGCGTCGCGGGCCAGTATGACCTTGCCACCGCTACAAAGCGTCACGAACAGTTCATAAACCGACAGGTCGAAGCAGATCGACGTGCTCGCTAGCATCCCGGAAAGCTGCGCCGACTCGAACTGGTCTGTGGCCCAGTTTATGAGCGCCGCCGCGCTAGAGTGCTGTATGGCGACCCCCTTGGGCCTGCCCGTCGAGCCGGACGTGTAGATGATGTAGGCCAGGTTCTGCGGACTCACCTCTGCCTCAACTCCCTGGCTGCTTTGCCCTGCTATCTGGTCCCTCTCTTCGTCCAGGCATACCACCTTGCCCCTGTAATCTGCTATGACTGACCTCAGACGCTGGCTGGTCACCACCACCGATGCCTGCGAGTCCTCTAGCATGTAAGCCAGACGCTGCCTGGGGTAGCTGGGGTCTAAGGGCACGTACGCCCCTCCAGCCTTCAGCACGCTCAGCATCGCTATGACCATCTCTATTGAACGTTCCATGCATAACCCTACGAGCGTCTCCGCCCCGACACCGTTCTCCGCCAGGTAGCTCCCCAGCCGGTTCGCACTCCTGTTCAACTCCCCGTAGCTCAGTTGCCTGCCTCCCTCTGAGATCGCCACTTTATCTGCAAACCGCTCCGCCTGATGTTGGAATATCTCGTGTATGCTGCCCCGGCGCTGGTACTCTCGATCCGTGCGGTTGAACTCGTACAGCAGTTGGTTCCTCTCCCCCTCGCTGAGCATCCCCATATTTACGACTCTAATATCCGCTTCGGCCGCCGCCGCTTCCGCCAGCCTGCTGAAATGCCCCCCCAGCCTCACGATGGTCGCCGCGTCGAACAGGTCAGTGCTGTACTCCACGCCGCAATTCAGCCCTTCGGCTTTCTCCATCACCGTCATCGTCAGGTCGAACTTGGATGTCGCCGCCTGCCGGTCCAGCAATCTCGCACTAAGCCCGCGCAGGCTGATCTCCTCGGCGGGCGCGTTCTGCAACACCAGCATCACCTGGAACAGCGGCGTGTGGCTCAGGCTGCGTTCGGGCTGGATCTCCTCGACCAGCTTCTCGAACGGTAAGTCCTGGTTGGCGTACGCCCCCAGAGCCACCTCCCGCTGCCGCTTGAGCAGTGACAAGAAGCTGTCGCCCCTCTCGACCCTGGCCCGCACGACGAGCGTGTTGACGAAAAACCCTATGAGCCTTTCGATATCCACCCTGTTGCGGTTGGCGATGGGCGTGCCTACCATAATGTCGTTTTGTCCGCTGAAACGGTATAGCAGCACGTCGAACAGCGCCAGCAGCGTCATAAACAGCGTGCAACCATGCCTCTGTGACAGGGCTTTGAGGGCCTGGGTGAGGTCTCTGGATATGGAGAAAGTGTGGCAAGCGCCTAGGTGAGATTGGAGTGCCGGGCGTGGCCGATCTGTGGGCAGATCCAGCGCCGGGGCGGCGTCGTGGAGTTGATCCTTCCAGTAGGCGAGTTGTGATTGCAGCGACTCGCCTTGCAGCCAATTTCTCTGCCACACCGCATAATCCGCATACTGTATGCCCAACTCCGGCAATGCAGGCCGTCTTTCATTTACGTATGCTTCATAAAATTCTGCAAATTCCTGAACGAGAATTCCCTTAGACCATCCGTCGGAGATGATGTGGTGCATGTTAAGCAGCAACACATATTCATATTGATCGAGTTTCAACAGGCTTACTCTCAGCAGCGGACCGGTGCTCAAATCAAATGGCCGTTGAGCCTCTATATCGGTCAACCTCGTTGCTTCAAGCTCTCGCGGCTGCTCCGGCAAGTGCGATAGGTCCGTGAATTCTATAGTTGTTTCAGATGGTGCCGAAACGACCTGCACGGGCTCTGCATTTATCGTTGAAAACGTTGTGCGCAGTATTTCGTGTCTTGCTATGATGCCATCAAAACTTTTCTTCAGCGCCTCCACATTGAGGTTGCCTCTCATACGCAATCCAACCGAATTGTTATAGAAAGGCTTGCCCGGATCCAATTGGTCTAAGAACCACAATCGCTGCTGCGCGAAAGAAAGCGCTGCCGGTCCATAATCCGTTCTTTTCGGAATGCGCTCCATTTCAGAGGCGGATGACGTCTTCCCCCTCAATCGTTTCTCAAGCAAAGCTCGCTTGGTTTCTGAAAGACCTGAGCGCAACGCCGATATATCATCTTTAGCGTGAGACATTATTCCATTCCTATGGCGGAGATCTTAATGGCGAGCTTTTAATAGCGACCCTTGATTTTGAATTCGATTTTTTTCTGCCGGTGGAACTGCTGCTATGGAAGCAATGGTATTAGTAGGACCCAATATCTTATTTGACGGCGCGTATAGTGCGAGCAGACCATGACCAGAACCATTTAAGCCCTTGCGGGAAGCTGCCAGGCAGCACAGAGATTGAGAGCCTGCACGAACACTATCTTAATTAAATGAGACCGAGTGCCCACCTCACTTCAATTTAAGAGTTGGTGTTATAGCATTTCATACATTGCCAGATTATTGTAAAAGTCGTGCAGGTGCAAGTTGATGCGAGGCCGTCACAGCCTGGACTGATAACTCTTCGGCATATTTTGTTCCACATGTCTTGCTCCGGGGTGGGCGTCACGATTTTGCGCGATGGGAATGAATCGTCTAGGGGTAGACTTTGCAAAAGGTCAAAAGGGCGGGGCAGGACCGGGCAGGACCCTGAGAAATTCAGCTGCTAGGTTTCAGGGGAAAAGTCGTGAAAGAAGAATTTGAGAGCCTGTGGCACAAGCTGAGTGAAGAGGTGATGACTGGGATGAAGGAGTGGAGAGTTCAACATCCTGCGGCGACGTTTTCATAGATCGAGGAAGCATTGGATGAACGACTGTCCAGGATGAGGGCACGGATGCTCGAGGATTTGGCTTTGGCAAGCGCTAGAAGGGAGGTAACTGAAGGACAGGCGGAGTGCAGCGAGTGTGGAGGCAAGCTGGAATCACGCGGTGAGCGAGTGCGGAAATTAAAGACACACCACGACCGGGAAATCACTAACTCGGGCATACGGAGCATGTCCGGGATGCGCGGTGAGCTTTTTCCCCCCTCGATAGAGAGTTAGGACTTTTGAATGGAGAATTGACTCCGCGTTTGCAAGAGAGCCTGGTCAGGCTGAGCACATGGATGCCTTTTGGCCGTGCAGCCAAGGAACTGAAGCACTTCACAAGAGTGGGAGTAAGCGAGGCAACGGCACGGCGAATAACCGAGCAATCAGGGGCGGACTATGTTGAAGTGCAGCACGAAGAGGTCGACGAGATTGTGAAGAATGCGCCCACTTCGCCACCTGGACCGCAGTTGCAATTGATTAGCGTGGATGGGGCGATGGTGCATATGGTCAGCGGTGAGTGGGTCGAGGTGAAGACCTTAGCCATCGGAGAAGTAGAACAGATGGCCAACAAGACCGGTACAACTGAGGCTCACACGCGAAAACTGAGCTACTTCTCACGACTGAGTGAAGCAAGCGAGTTTAGCCGGCAAGCTTTGGTTGAGGTATTTCGACGAGGCGCCGAAAAGGCGGAGAAGGTTTGTGCTGTCACAGACGGCGCAGAATGGGAACAGAAGTTCATCGATTATCACCGGGCCGACGCGGTTAGAATACTCGATTTCGCACACGCGGCAAGCAACGTAGCCGCGCCAGCGAGAGTGATACTTGGAGAGGATAGCCCGGAGTTTGAACTGTGGTTCAACAACCAGAGGCACGCGCTGAAGAACGGGCAACACCAACGAGTGATGGGCAACCTACGCAGGTTAGAGAAGAAAGCACGAGAACGCGGCCGACGAAAGAAACTCGAAGTGCTCCGGGGAACCTTGAGTTATTTAGAGAAGCGTCGAGATATGATCAGATACGATGAGTTCCAAGCTCTGGGGTATCCAATAGGAAGCGGTTGCGTGGAAAGCGCAAACAAACTTGTGGTCGAGAGTCGAATGAAACAAGCGGGAATGCGGTGGGCGCGACAGAATGTTGATCCGATGTTGGCATTGCGAAAACATTGCCTGCAATGACCGCTGGGAAGAAGATTGGCGACGACTCGCAAAACACAGACTCGATACCCTTGCTGATAGAGCCAAGAAACGTTCAAACGCGGAATCGTGTGAGCCGATTGCGATTGCGTTTGACGCATTAACCGCCCACAACCAAGTAATGATGATTCAAGATCACCCCGCGGCAAACGGCCTGCTCGAAGCCGTCGAAAAACCGAAAAGAAAAGGCCACTATCGCCCGCCGCCAAACCATCCTTGGAGAGGATTCACATTCGGGAGTGCGCGGTACCGCAAATCGAACGGCCTCGTGCGCGCAAAATCGTGACGCGCCCCCTTGCTCCTTGCTCCCTCCTCGCCTCGCGTTGACAAGACTTTTGCCACAGAGTAAGATACTGCCGCTTAACGGTAACGTGACTCATAGATAAAAGGAAGGTCGATATGAGCACCGAGGAAAAAGGAGCATTTGCATCGGCGGCGGAACCTCCGCACAAACCGTTTCAGGACGCTTATTGGTCTTATTTTCAGGATCTAAACACAGCCTGGCACAATACGCAGCAGAGACTTTCCAACGTGCATTTTGAGTACCAGCGCGCAATCCAAAAAGCTTGCCAGACACAGGAACAGAAGGATTTTCAAGCGCTGCAGAATGACTACCAGCGAGCACTAAAATCCGCTCTCGCGGATACTGATCCGGCAAGGAGTTTGGCCGATGCGTTTACGAGATATAAGAAAGCAGTGCAGGATGCGATAGCCAATATTGATGTTGAAGCGCTCGACGCGACGCTCATTGCTGGAATCGGACAGAACCTGTGCGTGGTGGCGCAATTCGCGCGTCAACTCAATTGGCCTCCCCTGACTAAAACCGCTGCTGATGCTGATGCTGATGATAATAGAGCAAACACAGAGTAGCTGCAGCAAGCCAATGACATCATATTTAAGTCCGGTAATCGGAGTATTCCCGCATATGCGATGATGAGAGGATGAGAGTATCTTGCGGCGTAATGTGCTCATCGTTGGCGGGACCGGTCTTCTTGGGACATACCTCACCGCGTTTCGTCTAACATCATCTGAAGACACTATCTTTCACGCAGTATCGCAACCCGAAACCACATTTTCGAATGAGGCCACGTCTCTTCTGCTTCAAGCCGCGCAACAGATCGCGCCGGAAAAAGCGTGCGTGGTTGAAGGGCGGCTACACCGGATTCTTTGCAACTTTGGCTCAGAAGCGCCGGACGCTTTTTCACCCGGTGCCCGAATCGACGAGGCATGGTTTCTATCTGAAGGCTTTCATTCCGGTAAAAATGGAAACTCCGCGATTGGAAGTTTGCTTTCAGCCCTGCCTCAACTTGGCGCGACGGAATTCAACTGTGTTGTCACCGGTGGAATTGCCGACATGGAACGCGAAGTTATCGAGCAATGCAGCGCGTCGGGCATCAGCTACCGCATCTTTAGCACTGCATTGATCATCAGCGAGAAGTTGCCTTTGCGAGGTCACAAACGCGAGGGAGTTTTCGGGTTTTTATCGGCGCTGTACGACATAAAAAATGAGGTTGAAGAGCATCTACCGGAATACTTCGAATACCAGGCGTTGCGGTGCTGGGCGCCCGACGATGCGCGCCTTAGTCTAATGCGAGCCGATCAAGCAGCAGGGATAATGTCATGCATCGCGCAACAGCCCGACACATTTGGCAATCGCTATGATGTCGTCAGCCCGGAAAGCGTCTCTTTTGCGGATTTGTGCGAGCGCATTGGGATGGTCTATGGCTTGAGCCTCCTTACCGTCGATGATCGCCAATCGTTAAATGTAATTGACAGACTTTTCCATGAGCGATTGGATAGATTTCACGCCCATTTCATGCCATCGGGAAAATTCGCTTGCGAAAAAACTTACCGAGCCGCTGGCTTTGCATCCGAAGATGTTCTGCTTGATGAAGAGGCGCAAGTGGCGTTGTTTGAGGCCATACTTTGCAATCAAAATGCCGTCCGTGATGCGCGCAGAGAGCGCATCGCCGATTTTCCCGGTTCGCTTGAGCAGAAGACGATCAATAGAGGCGAGTTTGAATTGACCTACTACAGCGGCGGCTCTGGAGAGATTCCCATCATTCTCCTAAACGCTCTCGGGCAGGGGCTGCATTACTGGTACCGCCTGATAGACAATTTGATGCAACGCCATCGCGTGATCATTTGGGAACCGCGCGGCACCGTTTCCCCTCCGCCCCCCTTTGGGATTAAAGACCAGGTTGATGATTTGGAGGCCGTCCTGGAAAATGAAGCCGCCGATACCTGTCATTTGATTGGCTGGTGTACCGGCCCGAAGGTTGCGACGGAGTTTTATCTGCGACATCCAAGCGCCGTCCTGGCGATGGTTTTCCTCAACAGCACTTTCAGATGCCTGGGCGGGCCTGAGGAATACGAAACCGACTACGAGCATAACCTTGAGCCTTTGTGTCGCTTGCTCAAGCGCCGCCCTGAGACGGCCGCTTCGGTGATGAAATCTCTTCAGGCAAGCAACAGCGGCGATCATATCAATTTGCTTGAAGAATCAGATCCTGAACAGTTGGCGGCCGGCGTGCTTTCCTTGATCAACGTGGATTTGAAGCATGAAGTCCTGATGCCGTTTCGAAATGAAACCACAATGTTAAATTATTCACACCAGGTTCTTGATTTCTGGTCTTATGACACACTAGAGCACGCGCCCCGCGTACAAATTCCCGTTTTGGTCATTGGGTCGGAGTATGATAAAAACGCTTCGCCGGCAATGTCGCGCGTTGCCGCAGAGCTTTTTCCCATTGCGCGTTACGTTCAACTGCAAGGCGCAACGCACTATTGCTTCTATGACCGACCGGATTTGATTACAGACTTGATCGAACGCTTCTTTCATGACCCGGATGCGTTGAGCGGCATCGACAGTGAAGCTAAATTAATCCGCCACGACAAAGGGGTATCCCGTCAATCCGAGTGCAATTTGACGAGCAATTGAATGTCTAATTCCAACTGATGCGGGAAAGCTATTTTCATTTCAAATCGCTGGCATCATGTCCCGCCTGAAATTGCAAAGCGAGCACATGGAGTATTTCGATGAATGCTTTGAATGCCCGCATCGCTGCCCTTTCGCCGGAAAAACGCGCCCTTTTAGAGCGCCGCATTCAGGCGAAAATGTCTAATACCGAACCTGATCGAATTCCCAAAAGGGAACCGGGCGAAGAGGCGTTGCCGCTCTCGTTTGCTCAACAACGGTTGTGGTTCATGGAACAAATTGAGCCTGGTCACTTTTTCTATAACCTGATGCTTGCAACCCGACTCGCCGGTCCGCTCCGCCCTTCCAAGCTTGAAGAGAGCATAAACGAAATTGTTCGCCGCCACGAAGCGTTGCGAACCACTTTCAAAATCGTAGACGGGCATGCGAGGCAAGTTATCGCTTCCAGCCTTCAGGTGAGGCTTGCGCTTGACGACCTGCGCAAGATGCCGGAGGCGGAGCGCGAGCCGGCAGCTGGTAGGCTGACGCTCTTTGAAGCCAATTGCCCATTCGACCTCGTCCGCGGTCCATTGCTGCGCGCCAGATTGCTGCACTTGGACGATTTCGATCACGTGCTGCTTTTGACAATGCACCACATTGTGTCCGATGGTTGGTCGATGGGCATACTGAACCGAGAGCTTTCCACCCTCTACATGGCGTTTTGTAACGGCCAGCCCTCGCCTTTGCCTGAATTGCCAATCCAGTATGCGGATTTCACATTGTGGCAGCGCGCCCAGCTTCAGGGAGAAGCATTTGAGCGGCTCCTCTCGTATTGGAAAAACAAGCTCGCCGGAATACCTGTTCTTCTAGCATTACCGACAGACCGGCCCCGACCGCCCGTACAGGTATTTCAAGGCGCGTCCTACGGCCTGGTTCTGCCTAAATCGCTGCTTGAAGGACTCAAAACAATCGGCCGGCAAGCTGGAGTCACTTTGTTTATGGGTTTGCTGTCCGCTTTCAAAGTTTTGCTCTTTCGCTACAGCGGGCAAAGCGATATAGCGGTCGGCTCGCCCATTGCCAACCGCACGCGAGTGGAGGTGGAAGGGCTGATAGGCATTTTCGTAAACACACTTGTATTGCGGACGGACTTATCCGGCGATCCTACTTTTCGCCAGCTGCTGGGCAGAATTCGAGAGGAGGCGCTTGGGGCATTCGCTCACCAGGACTTACCCTTCGAGCGCCTGGTTGAAGAGTTGCAGCCTGCTCGCAATCTAAGCCATAATCCACTATTTCAGGTTGGATTCGCACTACAAAACACTGAGAGCGAAATACAGAACGCGCCCGAACAAGGGCCTCCTCAATTCAGAGCGGGGGCGTCGAAATTCGATTTGACATTGAGCGCGACCGAAACCGCCGACGGTTTGATGGCGGTATTTGAATACAACACGAACTTATTTGATGCCGCGACGATTCTGAACATGGCGCAGAATTTTCAGGTCCTCATCGAGAGCATAATTACCGACCCGGACCTGTGCATCTCCAAGTGTCTGCTGCTTGATAGCAAGGAACGGGCACAATTGATCGAGGACTGCAAAGGGCCTGACTATGACGCGATGACCGCATCCTGCATTCACGAGCTATGCCAAAGGCAGGCAAGGCTCCGCCCCGACAGCCTTGCAGTGATGTATGGTGAGCAGCGTCTCACCTATAAGGGTCTGAATTCCAAAGCGAATCAACTTGCTCGCGCGCTGCGCAAAGAGGGTTGCGGGCCGGAAACCATTGTCGGACTGTACGTCGAGCGATCACCGGAGATGGTGATCGGGTTGCTCGGCATTCTCAAGGCGGGTGCGGCTTACCTGCCGCTTGCTCCGGCCTATCCGAAAGATCGGTTGGAGTACATGCTGAAAGACTCTCATGCGGCGATGTTGCTTACAAAGAAGCGATTGATTGACGATCTGCCAGCCTGTCGGATGAAAACTTTATGCCTGGACAGCGACTGGGCGCGCATAGCCGAGCATGACGACGAAGACCTGGAGCCGATTGCAGAACCAGATAATGTCGCCTACATCATCTACACATCGGGATCGACAGGTCAGCCCAAAGGAGTCCTTGTGCCGCATATCGGCGTGTGCAACGCAGCCGAAGCGACGGCTCGCACGTTCTCAGTCCAACCCGAAAGCCGCATACTTCAGTTTTCCCCTTTGAGTTTCGACGCATCCACATTTGACATCATTATGGCGCTGCGCGCCGGAGCAACGCTTTGTTTAGAAGAGCAAGAGAGCATGCTGCCGGGGCCGCCGCTCATTCAGGCGCTGCGCGATATGAAGATCAATGTGATGACCATATCTCCTTCGGCGCTGGCGGTGTTGACCGACGCGATGCTTCCCGATCTGAATATGCTTATCGTCGCGGGCGAAGCCTGTTCTATGGATATAGCGTCGCGCTGGGCCAATGGACGCCGCTTTTTCAATGCCTATGGCCCGACGGAAACCAGCATATGGGCCACTGTAGCCGAGTGCGCTGATGTTCAGGTGACTCCCCCCATCGGGAGTTCCATCATTAATGTGCAAGTTTACGTACTGGATGAGCGCCTAGAACCGGTGCCGGCCGGCGTGCCTGGCGAGATATATATCGGCGGCGTGGGAGTGGCGCGGGGATATTGCGATCGGCCTGATCTCACAGCCGAGTGCTATCTTCCCGATCCGTTCAGCAGCGCGCCCGGCGCTCGCATATACAGGACCGGCGATAGAGCGCGCCTCCTGTGGGGCGGCAATATTCAATTCCTCGGGCGCGTCGATCAACAGGTGAAGCTGCGTGGCTACCGAATAGAGCCTGGCGAGATTGAAGCATCGCTGCTGCTTCACCCGGCGGTGCGAGAGGCCGTAGTCGTCTCAAAGCTCAACGCTTTTGATGAAGCGCGCCTGATCGCCTGCTACGTTCCGCTTCAGGAACAGGCTCCGAGCGCCGCTGAGTTACGCAGTTTTTTACGGCAGCGCTTGCCCGATTTCATGGTCCCATCAGGATTTATGCCGCTTGACGGCTTTCCGCTAAACGAGAACGGCAAGCTGAATCGAAGCGCGTTGTCGGCTATGGCAGATGGATGGTCGGAATCCGACGACCTAGCCTCAAAGCGGCCGCGCACTGAGACAGAAGAAATACTTGCGGCCATATGGCGCGAGGTGCTGGAAGTGGACCGCATAGGCGTTGATGATAATTTTTTCTCTGTCGGCGGCCATTCCTTGATTGCCACACGCGTGGCCTCGCGCGTCAATAGCTCCTTTCAGATCGATCTCCCTTTGCGCATGCTCTTTGAACTTCCTACCATCGCTGAACTGGCTGAGGCCATCGATGTTGCTAAAGCAGATGTGTCCAGATCCCGCTTGCCCGACATTATGCCTGTTGCTCGTGAGGTTATTTCTTTACCACTTGACTTTGATTCCCTGGAGTGAAGTTCATATATGATGGTAAGTATTTTGGAAAAGGTCTAGCCATGTCATCATCCATTTCTCTAACCAGCCAAAAAGCCACAGTAAAGAAAAAAAAGGCATTCGTATTTCCCGCCTCATTTGCGCAAACCAGATTATGGTTTCTGCATCAACTCGATCCCAACAATTCGGTCTACAATATCCCTGCGGCTATGAGAATAACGTCGCCGGTGGATGTGGAGGCGCTGAGGCGAAGCCTTCGAGAAATAGTGAGAAGGCACGAGGCGCTCAGGACAACCTTCAGCGCAGTTGACGGAGAGCCGGTGCAAGTGGTTGCGCTCTCCAGCGATTTCAATCTGGAGATTCTCGATCTGCGATCCATGCCGGAAGCAGAGCGTGAAAAACAAGCGCAGAGTCTTGCTCAAGTAGAAGGGCAGCGTCCATTTTCGTTGACACACGGTCCTTTGCTGCGAGCCAAATTACTTCGCCTTGGCAGCACAGGTTATGTGCTGCTGCTGACCATGCACCATATCATCTCCGACGGTTGGTCGATGAGCGTCTTGCTTGGCGAGTTAGGCGCGCTCTATAGCGCCTTCAGCACGGGCAACCCTTCGCCGCTGCCTGAGCTGACCGTTCAATATGGCGACTTCGCTCAGTGGCAAAGAGAACTGCTACAGGGCGAAGTCTTTGAACAACAATTGACATACTGGAAAACGCAGCTTGCAGGCGCTCCTGAAACTCTCGATCTGCCGACCGACCGTCCACGTCCCGCCTTTCAATCTTTTCGAGGCGGTATGTACGCTCTGGCTCTCGAGCCATGGCTTTATGAAGCCATCAAATCACTCGGACAGCGCGAAGGCATGACGCCGTTTATGACTTTTCTGGCGGCATTCAAAGTGTTGCTGCATAGATATACAGGCAACACAGATATTGTGGTCGGGACCCCCATTGCTAATCGCTCGCGGCCAGAGGTTGAGAATTTGATCGGCTTTTTTGTAAACACACTGGTATTGCGGACGGACTTATCCGGCGATCCGACTTTTCGGCAGTTGCTGGGCAGAATTCGAGAGGTGGCGCTTGGGGCATTAGCTCACCAGGATATGCCTTTCGAGCGGCTGGTTGAAGAATTGCAGCCCGCTCGCAATTTGAGCCATAACCCCATCTTCCAAGTGATGTTCAGTTTACAGAGCGCCGAAAAACACTCTCTACAGCAAATGCCTGCCGCAGGCTCCGAACCGATCAACATAACATCGGTCACGGCGAAATTTGACCTGTCGCTCTCTATTGTGGAAACAAATCGCACCGCGATTCCGTCTTTCGAATACAATATCGATTTATTCACCCCGGCCACAATTGCTCGCCTGGCCGAGCATTACAATCTTTTGCTCCAAAGCATTGTGAGCCATCCAAACCGTCGATTGTCGGATCTGCCGATTATGAGCGATCAACAGCGCAAGCAATTGCTGTTTGATTGGAACCAGACCGCCGCCGCCCGGATGCCGGGCCGGTTTATTCACCATACAATATCGGAGCAAGCGCGCCGCACGCCTGAAGCGATAGCGTTGATTGCCGAAAGCGAGCAACTGACTTATCGCGGGCTTATGGCGCGATCAAATCAGATGGCCAATTACTTGCGCATGATCGGGGTTGAGCCGCAATCGCTTGTCTGCGTCTGCATGGAGAGATCGCTGGAAATGATGGTGGCCCTGCTTGGCACCCTTCAGGCAGGCGGCGCATACATTCCGTTGGACCCAGAATACCCGCGCGAGCGGCTCGCATTCATGCTCGAAGACGCAGCGCCTTCGGTGCTGCTCACCCAGGAGCGGCTGGCGAATTTACTACCGGATCACACCGCCCAGGTTGTCTGCATCGATCTCAACTGGCATGAGATTGCGCTTCAAAGCGATGAAGACCCTGCTTTTGCTACGGCCCTCGATCAACTGGCTTATATAATATACACGTCAGGATCGACGGGCCACCCGAAAGGGGCGATGAATACGCACGCCGGAATAGCCAACCGCCTTTTGTGGATGCAGGAAGTTTTCCGGCTCAACGCCTCTGATCGCGTCCTGCAAAAGACGCCGACGAGCTTCGATGTTTCCGTGTGGGAATTATTTTGGCCGCTGATGGCCGGAGCCGCCCTGGTGATGGCAAAACCCGGGCAGGCGGACCTGGATTATTTGATTCAACTGGTTACCGAAACCAATGTAACTACGCTACATTTCGTGCCGGCAATGTTGCGCGTTTTTCTGGAACATAGAGATGTCAGGCGCTGCGCGTCGCTCAAACGAGTGATCGCAAGCGGCGAAGCGCTCACGGCTGATCTGGAGACGTGGTTTTATGCCCGGCTCGGAGCCAAATTATACAACCTATATGGCCCGACCGAAGCGTCTGTTGATGTGACCGCGTGGGCGTGTCCGCAAGATGGCAGCGGCGGCAACATTCCGATTGGCCGGCCAATCGCAAACACACAGATATATTTGCTCGATGCGCACATGCAGCCTGTGCCTATAGGCGTGCCCGGCGAACTCTACATTGGGGGAGTCGGTGTGGGGCTTGGCTATCTCCGGCGGCCTGAGTTGACGGCCGAGCGATTTATTCCTGACCCTTTCAGCGATGCGCCCAATAGCCGCCTCTATCGGACAGGCGACCGCGCGTGCTACCGCCCTGATGGTAATATCGCGTTTCTCGGACGATTTGATGAACAAGTAAAAATCAGAGGCTTTCGCATCGAACCGGAAGAAATCAAAGCGGCGCTACAAAAACACTCTGCCGTCGGCGAAGCGGTTGTGCTTGCGCGCGAGTATGACGCGGGTGATAAACGCCTTGTCGCTTACATCGTGCCGGATGAGGCAGAGCAGCCTCGCCGCGCCGATATAGAAATGAATGCTGATGGAGAGGAGCCGCACAATTTCGATTTGCTGAGATCCGAGCTGCGGCGTCATCTGGCCGTGCTACTGCCCGATTATATGGTGCCATCGGATTTCGTGCTGCTGGAAACATTACCGCTCCTGCCGAATGGAAAGCTCGACAGGCGATCGCTGCCCTCGCCAACCGGGTTGACGGGGCAGGATTATGTGGCCCCGCGCAATCAGATTGAGCAGCAACTGGGGCACCTTTTCTGCGATCTCTTGAAGCGCGAGCAGATTGGCGTTTACGACAACTTCTTTGAAAGCGGCGGCCATTCGCTGTTGGTGACTCGCGCCCTGGCGCGCATTTACGATGCGTATCTTGTTACGCTGCCGGTTCGACGTTTTTTCGATACTCCCACTGTCGCGGGTTTGAGCCTCGCAATCGCCGAGGCTCAACAAGAGCCGGAAGTTCCAACTATCACGGCCCTCCCGCGCCCTGACCACAAGAGCATATCGGCGCTGGATGTTGACCGACTTTCGGACAGTGAAGTGACCGCATTGTTGGAGAATCTAGTGTCAGAGCGAAAGGGGGACTTATGAGCTACATGCGCGAATCCATTGCCCACCTTTCTTCCGAAGAGAGGCGCGCACTGCTGGTCAAACTCCTTCAACTGGAGAGCCGCGCGCGAAAGACATTTCCCATCTCTTTTGCTCAGGCGCGTCTATGGTTCATAAATCAGCTACAGCCGGAGGACGCATTCTACAATATTCCGCTGATGCTGCGCTTGCCCGGCAATCTGGATATCGTTGCGCTGGAGCGAAGCTTGAATGAAATCGTGCGGCGGCACGAAACGCTTCGCACGGCCTTTGAGATCATCGACGGAAAACCGATGCAGGTGGTAACGCCTTCACTACAGTTGAAGCTGCCGATTATAGACCTGCGCTCTGTGTCCGACGAATTGCGCGAAGCCGAAGCGCAGCGATTGGCTCTCGATGACGGCCGGCGCCCTTTCGACATCACCGAAGCACCGCTCATTCGCGTGATGTTGCTCAAGATGGGCGACGCCGATCATCTTCTGGCTGTGGTCATTCACCATATAATAGCTGACGGCTGGTCAGCGAACATTTTATATTCCGAGCTTTCAAATCTATACCTGGCCTATAGCAATGGACAGCCTTCTCCACTGCCGGAGTTGCCGATTCAATATGGAGATTTTGCGCAGTGGCAGACCAAATGGCTCACCGGTAATGTGCTTAAACGATATCTCGCTTATTGGAGAACGCAACTGGCAGATTTGCGGCCGGTATTGGAGTTGCCGACCGACCGGCCATATCCGGAGGTCCAAAGTCACAGGGGAAACGTTCTGGCTTTCTCATTCGATCCCGGTTTGCGTAATGATCTGATGGCGCTCAGCCAACGCGAAGGGACCACATTGTTTATGACAATGCTGGCGGCATTCAAAACTCTGCTTTACAGATACACTGGTCAGACCGACCTCATTGTTGGTTCGCCCATAGCGAACCGCACTCGTCCTGAGTTGGAAGGACTCATAGGACTTTTCGCCAACATGCTGGTGTTGCGAACAGACTTGTCGGGCGATCCCACCTTTGTAGAGTTGCTCGCCAGAATTCGAGAGGTCACTCTTGGGGCATTCACTTATCAGGATATGCCCTTTGAAAAATTAGTCGAAGAACTCCACCCTGAGCGCTCACTCAAACATAACCCTCTATTCCAGGTGGTCTTTACTTTTCAGAGCCTGCCTCCCTCTCAAACTCCCCAGACTCTACTTCAACACGATGGTTCTTCAACAGGCGGGACTGCTCCGGTCGCCGTCGGCAACGGCACCGCCAAGTTCGATCTCATGATGTCGGTCATCGATTATGGTCAGTCGGCTCAGGGCTTCCTAGAATACAGCACTGATCTCTTTGATGCTTCCTCCATCACTCTTATGATCCAACGTTTTCAGACTCTTCTTGCCAACATTGCTCTTCATCCCGACTCCCCCATTTCTCAGTTAGAATTCACAAGCCAGGCCGAACGTCAGTTCCTGGCTGCCGGTCTGTCAGGCCCTCAGCCGGATTCAGGACTACTTATCGATTTCAATCTGACTCTGAAGGATTTCTCTAAGCACGCTCCCAGCTCCATCGCCATTGTCGATGGTAAGATCGAGCTTACTTATCAACAGCTTCAGCAGCGTGCCGGCTTGATTGCAGGACATCTACTCAAGCTCGGCATAGGCCCTGAGGATGTTGTGGGCGTGCATCTGCCGCGCAGCGCCAACCAGGTCGTGGCCATGCTTGGCGTCCTCAATGCAGGCGCTGCTTGTTTGCCTCTGGATACATCAGAGCCTCCTCTTCGCCTCAGGTCTATTCTTGAAGATAGCATCCCTCGCATCATCATCACTGAACACTCTTTCAAAGATCATCTCCAAGATGCCCTCGCTCAACTCATCTTCATCGATGATTTGCAACAACAACTTGAAGAGAGCGAATCGATAGAACCCGATGGGCAAGAGGCGCAAGGGCAAGTTGATGCAGACAATCTCGCTTTGCTGATCTATCAATCCACTCCTACAGGCAGAGTCGAAGGCGTGATGATCACACACGGGATGCTCAGCAGAATGGCCTCTGTGCCTGAATTCCAGATCGAACCATCCGATAGGGTAGGATATGTTTCAACATTATGGCAGCAAAGTTGGCTTACCGAGGTTTTCCCTCCTCTGGCTGCCGGGGCAAGTGTTGTGATTCTTCCCAATCCTTCCTCCCTCCCGCCGCGCAAGTTCGCCTCTCTCCTCAAGGATAATCGGATAACCCTGCTGATGACTTATGCAACGGCGCTTGAGCGATTGGCTAAGGAATTCCCGTGGGCGATCAATACCATTCGGATGGTGATTTGCAACGATGTGGCGGAGGATTGTCGGCGGCTCACAGGTACGCTGAAACCTCACATACTTGAGCGAGTGTATATATGTTATGACTCTGTCGAAACGGCTGGTTGCTGGGCATTGATGCCTCTCAGCCTGCTTGCAACTCACATCTGCTCGGAACATCTGACGACCGGCAGGAAGCTGTTTCTGTTGGATGACTCCTATGAACCTGTCGCCTCCGGCATCACAGGCCATCTCTTCATCCAATCTCCGGCCATCTCCAGAGGCTATCTTCGCAATCCTTCTCGTACTGCCCTAACCCTCATCCCTAACCCCTTCTCTTCTCACTCATCCGGCCGCCTCTATCGTACCAGTCAACTCGCTCGTAGAATGCCCGACGGCTCCATCCATCTTCTAGGTCCTCGTGATTGGCTCATCCTTCATCACGGCCACAGGTTTTTTCCCCAGGAAGTCGAGGCCGCTTTGCTCAACCACAATGCCATCTCCCAGGCCGCCGTCGTCAGCAAGGACGGCTCCATCTGCGCTTTCGTGGTTGCTGCTCTTCATCAAACTCCTCGCTCCGATGATCTCAAGCTGTTCCTCACAAAAAGCGTTCCTGACACCATACTCCCTTCCAGTTTCACTTTCCTGGAAGACTTGCCTCGCACTCCTGATGGAGAGATCGACCGCAACGCCCTGGTCAATCCAGATGCCGACTCCTTCGGACAGACTCGCAAGCCCGCTGGCACCTATGTTGCTCCTCGCAATGAGATCGAACGTCAACTCGCTCAGATATGGATGGAAGCTTTCGAAGCTCAGGAGCCTGGCATTCACGACAACTTCTTCAGCATGGGCGGTCACTCTCTGCTAGCCACTCAAGTGGTGGCCCGCATCAGTGATCTCTTCAAGCTCCATCTCCCTCTCAAACAGTTGTTCGAGACTCCCACAATTGCAGGACTTGCCAACATCATCCAACAGCTACTCCCGGCAGCAGCGGCCGATGATAGTGAGAACAACGACAAACCTCACACCATCACGCCAACCCCGCGCGACAAGCCTCTCCCACTGTCGTTTGCTCAACAGCGCCTTTGGTTCCTCGACAGGTTCGAGCCTGACAGCGCCTTCTACAACATAGCCGTGCCCATAAGGCTTCCTGGCTCTTTGGATGTCAAAGCCCTGGAGATCAGCATCAATGCCCTGGTGCGTCGTCACGAGTCATTGCGCACCTCCTTCTCAGTCATAGAAGGACAGCCCGTTCAAGTCATCGCCGATCAACTCGTCCTTGAGTTGAAGGTCAACGACCTGCGAGAGTTGCCAGATTCCGCACGAGAAGCCGAGGCTCACAGGCTTGCCGCTCTGGAAGCTCAGAAACCTTTCAATCTGGCATCCGGCCCGCTCATTCGTGTGGAGTTGTTGAAGCTCACAGACCAGGATCATGTGCTGCTGCTGACCTTGCATCACATCATTGCCGATGGTTGGTCGATGGACATCCTTTTCAGAGAGTTGGGAATATTCTACAACAGTTATCTCTCAGGTCAGACGCCCCCGCTGCCTGCGCTGAAGATTCAGTATGGAGACTTCGCCTGCTGGCAGAGGCAGTGGCTGACAGGAGGGGTGCTTGAGCAGCAGTTGCAGTATTGGAAGAAGCAGTTGTCAGCAGCGCCTGCCGTCTTGGATTTGCCCACCGACAGGCCCAGGCCGGCTGTCCAGATGTTCAGAGGCGGAGTTTACTCTTTCGCCATAGAATCCGAGATGGTCGATCAGCTCAAACAACTCGGCGAGCGTCATCAGGTCACATTGTTTATGACAATGCTGGCGGCATTCAAAACTCTGCTGTACAAATATACCGGTCAGACCGATCTTGCTGTAGGTTCGTTCATGGCGAACCGCACTCGTCCTGAGTTGGAAGGGCTGATAGGATTTTTTGCCAACACGCTGGTGTTGCGAACAGACTTGTCGGGCGATCCCACCTTTGTAGAGTTGCTCGCCAGAATTCGAGAGGTCACTCTTGAGGCATTCACTTATCAGGATATGCCCTTTGAAAAACTGGTCGAGGAAATGGGCCCTGAACGAAGCCTCGCTTATAATCCGCTCTTCCAGGTCATGTTTGTACTCCAAAACGCGGGCAAAGTGCTACCGGAAGCTGCAGAGCATCAAGATGCAGCTACTCAATTGATCGGCACAGGGGTAGCTAAATTCGATCTGACGGCTTTCCTCGGCGAGACCACAACCGGCATGCAAGCGGGCTTTGAATATGATTCCGATCTGTTCGACCTGGAGACGGTGGTTCACATGGCCAAGCATTATCAGTCTTTGCTGGCGGCGGCTGTAGACGATCCTGATTGCCGCCTTTCGGCCCTGTCGATGCTTTCGCAGGCCGAGATGCAGGAAATCAAAGATTGGAATGCGACGCAGGCTCCTTTTCCTGCAATATGCGTTTCCCAGCTATTCGAATCTCAGGCAGAACACACCCCCGACACCCTGGCGCTTTTCTTTGAAGGCGAGGCGCTGCGCTACAGCGAGTTGAACGCCCGCGCCAATTTCTGGGCGCATCGATTGATAGAACTCGGAGCGGGACCAGACAAATGCGTGGGCATTTACATGGAGCGCAGCATAGAGATGATCGTTGCGGCGCTTGCTGTGCTCAAAGCAGGCGGAGCATATCTACCGCTTGACCCAAACTACCCACGGGAACGGCTTGCCTTTATGCTGGCGGATGCTCGAGCGTCGCTGTTGCTGACACAGCAACGGTTCAGCGATGAGGTGCCTGGAGCCGAGGCGCAGGTATTGCTGCTTGATGGAGAAGAGCGAATGTTGATGCGCCAAGACAATCCACCTTGCAAGGTGACGCTCGATCACCTCGCTTATGTCATTTACACATCGGGTTCGACCGGGCAACCTAAAGGAGTGGCAATGCCGCATCGCCATCTGGCTAACTTACTACACTGGCAGATGAGCCGCTCTGCTTTACCAGTAGGCGCTAGAACTTTGCAATTCGCTTCGCTGAGCTTTGATGTGTCATTCCAGGATATATTCTCAACGCTGTGCGGGGGTGGCGCCTTGGTTTTAATCAGCGAGGAGCGCCGGCGCGATCCCGATGCGTTGTGGCGCGTGCTGCGAAGCGAAGAAGTGAATCGGCTCTTCCTGCCTTATGTCGCGTTGCAACAACTGGCCGAGCGTGCAAGGGAAATTCCTTTGTTGCCGGGTTCGCTTCGAGAGATCATCACTGCGGGGGAACAACTACAAATCACCTCGCAAATCGCGCAGATGTTTTCGCGCCTCAATTGCGCGTTCTACAACCAGTATGGCCCTTCGGAAACTCATGTCGCTACGGAGTTACCGCTATCCGGTCCGCCAAGCACCTGGCCGGTTCGTCCGCCCATCGGACGCCCCCTCCCGAATGTGACTGTTCATATTTTGGACGCTCACATGAATATGGTGCCCGTTGGGGTCTCCGGCGAAATTTACATTGGAGGGATCGCGCCCGCGCGCGGCTATATTAACCGCGATGAGCTTACGGAAGCGCGTTTCATCGTCAACTCGGAAGACGAGCGCCTTTACCGCACCGGAGACCGCGCACGCTATCTGCGTGATGGAAATATCGAATTCCTCGGACGTTTCGACGATCAGGTCAAAATTCGAGGGTTCCGCGTCGAACCTGGCGAAGTCGAATCAGCGCTGCGCCAGCACAAGTCGGTGCGCGAAGCCGCAGTTGTGCCGAGCCGGGATGGTGCCGATGAGCCCCGGTTGATAGCATACGTTCAGTTCGACCCAGAAGCGCCTGCCCCCGCTCAGGAATTGCGCGCTCACCTTAGCGCTTCGCTTCCAGAGTATATGATTCCATCGGCGTTTGTGATGCTTGACTCGATGCCGCTTACCCTCAGCGGAAAGATCAATCGTAGAACGCTGCCAAAAGATGCAGCGCTGGCTGTGGCGAGCGCAACAACATATGTCGCTCCGCGCACGCCCGCAGAAGAGGCGCTTGCAAGAATATGGGGCGAGTTGTTACGAGTCGAGCGAGTGGGAATACACGACAACTTTTTTGAACTGGGCGGCCATTCGCTGCTCGCCACGCGGTTGGTCGCTCGCATCCGAGACGACATGCAAGTGGATATTCCATTGCGTCGCATTTTTGAGATGCCGAGCATCGAACCGCTTGCCCTGTTGATACTGCAAGCGAAAATAGAGAGGCAGGATGATGAAGAGGCGGGCCGGCTCCTTGAGGAAATCGAGCAAATTTCCGAGGACGAAGTAGAAGAATTATTTCGTAAAGAGGCAACTGAACGGCCAGGATCATGCGGCGCGCACTGAATCCGCATTCATTGGAAAAGTACGAGCTCATTGTTGAATCTGGCCTCATTCAGGATCAAAAACTTATCCGCCATGATCTTTATACATTTCCAAGCTTTTCTTAGCGGCTCTTCTAGCAGGACAAGAACGCCGTGATGACTCGGAATGCGCGTTCCGGGTCGTCGCGCCAGACTCCGTGCCCGCATCCAGGAAAGCGTTCCAGGCGTCCCACTCCTTCCGGGAGCGCGTTTAGGATTTCCTGCATCTCTGAAACGGGCGTCATCGGGTCAGTTTCCCCGGCCATAATCAACGTCGGACAATGCACGCGCCAAAGCTCTGCGCTGTAATCGAATGTGACGCCCTCTCCGTTCGCGCGCTCGAAAAACGGCAGCACTTCCTCGCTTTTGATAACTCGCTTGGCCGCATCAGGGTTAAGCGGGCGGCTGGTGTAAAGAGGACCGCACACGCGCCGGAATTTGTCATAGGATTCCGGGCTGCGATCATCAAAGGCTCGGCGCATCGCTTCGCGGGCTTCAACTCCTCCGAACCGCTCAAAAGCTTCCAGGATTCGCTTACGCCGGACTGGGTCACCTGTGCCGCGCAATGCGGTGCTCACTAAAATAAGCTTTGCAGGGTGATCGGGATAGCGAATCGCGTATGACATCGCCACGTAACCGCCAAACGATGTTCCAAGCACGATGGGACGCTCAATGCCCACCGCATCGCAGAAACCGCGGACATCGTCGGCCCATTGAGCCAGCGACCATCGTTCAGGCGTGCTCAAATCGCTTCGCCCATGCCCGCGCTGATCGAGATAAACAACCTGCGCTATCTGTGAAAAGACGGAGAAGGCCGGTTTAAACCATGAATGATCCAATCCCGGCCCCCCATGTAGCAGCAGGAGCGTCGGTTTCTCTTTCATAACAGGCCCGTCTGGGATTAGCTTCGCTCCCTCGACATCAAAAAACAGTCGGACATCACCTACTTTGATAAACATGATCTGGTGATCCTACACACGGAGTTAAGCGCTCTCCAGGAGCCGCTCGGCATTCCTGTGTAAGATGAGCGCTTTTTCTGTTTCGCTTAAATCAGCGAGGGGGCCATCTTCAGAAATAACGGCCTCAACGAAACTATGCTGATCGCCTTGCAAGCGAAATACCGGCCAGTCTGTTCCAAATAAAACCTTGTGATTGATGCCTCGCGAGACGACACGCTTTACGGCTCCGCCAGCGCCGCCTGTGCGAAACGAACTTTGATAACCGCTGATATCGAGATAAATGTTCGGTCGAAAGGCGCACATCATGGCGCTCTCTTCGATGAAGCTCACGGATGAATGCGCCAGGATGAAATTCACCTTAGGAAATTTCCGCGCCGCTTCGTCGAGCAAAAATGGATTTGATGTGTCGAAAGAAAGCGCCGGAGATGTTGGGCCGATGTGTACGACCACAGGAGCTTTATACTGAGCGCATAATTCATAGAATGGAAACAGCCCCTGAAAACTCGGACTGAAGCCGCAGGGCGGGTACACTTTAAGGCCGCGAAAGCCGAACTCTTTGAGCGAGCGCTCGAAAAGCGCCACCCCATCATTGCCCCAACGGGGATCGACTCCGCCGAACACTTCAAACTTGCCGGGATGCCTGGCAAGAACATCTCGGTGTCTAGAAAAGGATTCCTCGATATTTAATGGACAATCTTTCAGCACGTATGTGAAGTCAGCCGCGAGCAGTATGCTTTTTGAAACGCCCGATGCGGCCATCTCCGCGACAAGCGCATCGCAAAGCGGGTCTTGCATTTTCCGACAATACAGATCAGCTAGCTTGCTGGCCGTGACCCGTATCCCCTGAGCCGAAAGGGCTGATACCATATTGTCAATCGCCCCGTCCACGAAAGATCTTGGAATAAGCTCTTCAGAGGCGATGTGGCAGTGTGCGTCGATGATCTTCGGCGGCTCTTGGCTGTGATCTTCCATAGTTTAGTCGATCTCGAAATCAGCTGGCGGTCTTTGCTTGCTTTATCAGTTTTCTGCTCATATCTATCGCATCGCCGACCGTTCGCATCTGGCGCAAGCCCGTGTCGAAGTCAATGTCATCTACGCTTATGCCATAGATCTCTTCCAGGCGAGAGACCAGGGCTACGATTCCAAGCGAGTCAATTCCCAGGTCCGCCAGAAGGCGCATATCCTTCGTAATCCGAGCCTTTTTGTATTTTTTGGGCACCGATTGTGCGATAAGTGTGAGAATCTTTTCGTCAAATTTCTCGTCGGGTTCCACTGCCTCCTCCTGATCTAGACTTTGCCTGCCTTTTCGGCAAGCGCCGAGATTTCGCGATGAAAATGTAGCCCGATCTTCCTTCGATCAAGCTTCAGATTTGGCCGCAGGAATCCGTTCTCGCGCGAGAATTCGAGATCGGTGAAAACGATTTCTCCTACGGTCATCGACGGTTGGCGTTTGTTAAACTGCTCGACAAACTGCTCGATGCGGCCCTTCGCACCGACATCTTTGGGATTTTTGGGCAACACAACTGCGACCAATGACGGCGCGCCCTGAGTTCCGAACAAGACCGACCTTGCCACATCTGGGCAAGCATTGATCTCTGCCTCGAGCACCTCAGGATGTACCTTTTTGCCCCCGCCGGTGATGATGATTTCTTTCTTACGACCGATGAGATAAAGATAACCGTCATCGTCAAAGCGGCCAATGTCTCCTGTAGCGACCCGGTTGTTTCCGATAAAGGTTTTCTCGCTTTCGCCTTCCGCGCACTCGAAGTATCCATGCGTTTGCAGATGCTCTCGATGAGCAATGATTTCTCCGTCTTCAGCAATCTCGACCTGAACGCCCGGAAGGGGCCTTCCAACGGATCCGACCTTGTGAGCGTTGGGCACATTAAGCGCGACCGAGCCAAATTCGATCAGTCCATACGTTTCAAACAGGGGCAACTGCATGCGAGCGAAAAGATCAAGCGTCGAGCGCTTGATCGGCGCCATGCCGGTTACCATAAATCGCATTCTGCCGCCGAGTATCTCATACGCTTCCTTGAAGAAAAGCCGCGCAACTTTTTGGCGCGTAGATTCGATCGGCAGCTTGAGCGCCGCGTCGCCGACCACTCGCGCGATCAGTTGCTTCCATTTCGGCAGGTTAGAAAATCGCGTCTCGAATGCCTCGTAAAGCGTGGGCGGCGCGATGAAGATTGTCGGATGGAGGTCTTTGAGCGCGCGAAAGAGACGGCTGGGATCGATCACGATGATGTCGAAGCCATACCACAGCGCCGAATAATAGATGAGCCGCTGTTGGAAATTCGAGATGGGAAGAAAGAGAAGCACCGAGTCGTCTTCGCGCGGGGCGATCACCTGAGTGAAAGAGTCCACGCTCTCTTCAATGCCCTTTCGATTGAGGACAAGACCTCTCAACCCGCCCGTCGACCCGGATGAAAAAATCAGCCCCGGTTTGTCGAAGCTCTCATCATCTGCCGGAATGCCGTGATCAATAACTTTTACGCCGTCATTGTTCCCGTCGATGTAGGCGATAAACGGGCTTTTTTCCGGGTAGCGCGACCCTTCCTTTGCCGTAACAAATATCAGCGATAGAGAATATTTCTCACAAAGTTCTTCCGCGCCCATCTGGGCGAAGTCATCAGTAAGAGCGACGGAAACGGCCCTGATCTGAATAAGGGCAAGATCGTAGGTGATCCATTGATAAGAATTTGGCGCGCGAATCCCAACACGCATTCCGGGTCTTAGGCCCCACGCCGTAAGCCTGTCACAGGCGGCTCGCACATCGGCGTACACATCGGCATGAGTTCTCTTCACCACGCGGCCGTTTTCAAAGGATATGATGCTGTGCGCCTTTTGATCCGGCAGGCGCGCGACAAGGGCCGTAATATCCATTCACTCTTACCTCATATGATCGAGCTGCTGGGATTTATTATCCGTCCGATGGAGCCGGGGTTGCACATGGATCAAAATCAGAATGCCGTCCTGATTCGAGTGATCAAGTGTTTGCTCAAAATACTGATTACTCACCGGATTACGACTGTAATATACGGGTTCTTTGTATATAGGGCCGAAACGTTTATAGTAGCCTTTATTGACGAAGGTCTTCGGGTCAAGCCCGCAGCCTGGCGAAATCCTTTCGGCCACGCGCACGGCAAGATCGCGGATTTCATCCGGCATCGGCTCAAGTTCGCAATCGTCGGTGATCTGTGGGTACATAGCAAAATCAAGATCGGAGTTGGCCGAAAACTCTCGCGCGAAGTAGCGTGTCGTCTCGTATATGACCGGGTTAGCGGTGCGGCTGACGAAATAAAATTCACCGATCTTCTGCATCCATTCCGGCGAAAAAATTGAAAGCACCGCACCTCTGAGCAAGCCCGCGCGATGGTATTGCTTAAGCGTCATCGCAATTCGTATGTAAACGAAATGATGCGAAGGATCAAGATCAAATCTGGTCACGCCGCTAAAATGAACCAACCGATCCTCGTCGTAGATCAACACAATCCGGTCAAAGTCTTGTGGCCTTGCCCCGGGGGTGGTGTAGTATTCCCGCCAGCCTTCAATTGCGGGCCGGTAAGATTGCCAGTCTTCACCGCCCGTCGTCTGACAAGCGAGATTGACAAATGCGTCGGTCAACTCTTTGGATTCTTCTTCCGACAAGCTCACTGGTTCTGTGACGATATGAAAGCGATAGCTTTTTTCCGCGATGGTCAAAGCCGTTCCCTCCTGTAAGCGAACATCTCACAGATCGTGTCAGAACCAGTAGTAATTTGGGATACTTGATCCGCGCGCTATGATACGAAATTCAACGTTGATACGTCCAGTAATCGGTTCGCGCAATTTCGCTTGCGAGCGGGCGGAGAAATGCACGAAAGCGCTTGACGGTATCCTCTTTCGAGTCGGGTAAGACGAAGAATTTCTTCTAACTAAGAAGGCAAGGTGGAGCCTCATTTTGCAACAGCCCTCCTCTACAGGGCGCGGTAGTCGATTGATCTATTGTATTTCTTCATCACGTCCATCAAGCGACGATGCGGGATTGAGTAGACTTTGTGCCCGTTGATTCCTGCCATCGTTTCCGCTGCAACCATCGCATTAATGATGGCTTCTTCTGTTGCCAGTATAGTTGCCTCAAAGAGGGGGGTCAGTTTGTCATTTAGGATCATTTGCACTCTGTTGGTTTTACCGGCGGGCTTGGAGACCTGCGAATTGGCAGTAGAAAAAGCTATAAAAATATCGCCGGAGCCATTGCCCGCTACGCCTCCAGTTCTTGCGACTCCCAGGGCCGCGCGTTTGGCAAGTCGCTTTAATTGGTGAGGCAGCAAAGGAGCGTCTGTGGCAATGACGATAATGATAGAGCCCTGCTCGTCATAATAGTCCGCCCCCTTTTTGAGCGGTGCATGGTCTGTGATCTCTTTGCCGACCGGGACGCCCGCTATTTGCAATTGATACCTCCGCCCGTGATTGGCCTGCACTAGCGCGCCGACCATGTAGCTTCCCTCTTTTTCAGAGAGCTCTCTGGATGATGTGCCTGTGCCGCCTTTGAATTCATAGCAAATCATGCCTGCACCTCCGCCGACATTGCCTTCGGCAATTGCTCCTGATCGAGCGCTCTCAAGCGCCTCAAAGACATGCTCTTTTGTTATATGGAAGCCGTTAATATCATTCAAATAGCCATCGAATGTTTCGGCAATCACAGGGAGCGAGAAGGGTTGAAAAAGCTTGCCGTTTTTCACCTGCCACTGGATTACGGCATCTCGAACAATGCCGACGCTGTGGGTGTTGGTGATCAGGATGGGGCCTTCCAGAAAGCCCGATTCCTCGACCCAGGTCGTTCCTGTCATTTCTCCGTTGCCGTTGAGAGCAAACCAGCCTGCAAAGGCGAGATCTTTGGAAGCTTTGCCGCGAGGCAAAATGGCCGTCACTCCCGTTCGGATAACATCAGCGCCGTTTTTTGATTTGGTGACGCCGCTGATTAAAGTCCTATACCCGACCTCTACACCTCTGACATCGGTTATTGCATTAAATGGTCCGGGATTCCCATCAAAAGAAATCCCCAGATCACGCGCTCTGAATTTACGCCCTCCAGATTTGGATTTAAGCGAATCACTTTGCCGCGCCATAAATGAACCTGTAATTATGACCTATATTGAACATAATATACTCCTGTTGGGGGATTGAATGGAGGGGCGACAACGATGAAGCTGAAACTGTAGGATGCGAGACCCACAACTATACCGATCATCTGGTTATTTATGATTTCTATGCAGCGAGCCGCGAGAGTTGTTGAAAACGGGACATCCAAAAACTCTGTTTGCCTAAACGCCGGGCCTTTTCGCGCGCAATCTCCCCGCTATCGAGTCATGTCATTTCAGGTCAAAAGCCGGTTCGAGCTATGCCCACCACTTTTTGCCCTCAAGCTCTTTTTCCCTCTCTTTCAGGACGTTGGCGTGGGCAGCATCAGCTTGAGTAGCGAGATCCAGGTTGACTTGTTTGAGCAGCGATATTTCTATGTCCGTCAGGTCAGGATGATATATGGCTATCAGGAGTATGAACCTGGTGAAGTCTCCTCGATTCCAGGCTTCGTGTTCGAAGCTTCCATCAAAGACCAGGCATTTGCCTTCCTCCCAACTCCTGGCTTCGTCTTTAACTCGCAACGCGCAGTTGTCTGGGACTATCAGACCCAGATGGACATTGAATGTCCAGTTGTATGTGGCGTGATGAGGCGCGATATGCCCTCCGCGATCAAGTGCCGAGAAAATCACATAATTTTCCACCCTCGGCTCATCCGCAATAATTCTGGTGGCTTCCGGGCAAATCGCCCTGTTCTCAGGAAACTCCTCCGAATGTTCTTTCAGGTACAATGCCTTCCATTCCTTCGGCACTTCAGAGTTCGGGTCATTTTGTTGATCGTTCCCTCTTCGCACGTATTGTTGAAATCCGCGCCTGTTGTCGAGAGCATATTTCAACTCATCTCTGATCGCTTCCCAGGCCTGCTCGAGTTTAGCGATGATTGGGAAGTCTTTCGTATCATGCCAGGGCTTTGCAGTTAAACCAGGCAAGAAAAAATCAGTCCCTTCTTGTGAAGGGTCTTCGGGGCCGACAGGTTGTTTTGAGCCGATAGCGATAGCAAAGGTATCTTCGAGTCGCTCCAGCGCAGAAGGGCCGTACTTTTGTTTCGCTTCGGAGAGCAAGGCTGCTAGTTTCTGCTTGTCTGCTTCGTTGAGATACATATCTACCTCCTCATACATTTGCGGTCAGGCAACAGGGATGAAAACTCATGGTTGCGGGACGCAGCGAGAGTTGTTGAAAACGGGATATCCAAAACTCCGTTTTGCCAATTCTAAGTAACTTCTACTGCTTCTTTTTTGGTGAGTTCTTGTTTGGCGCGCGTCCGCTCCGACCGGACAGTGAGGGCCAGGCCGAGCGCGACAAACATAATCACGCCGCTTGTCCAAAAGGGTGTACGCCCATAGTGCTCAATGCCGTGAACGGCATCACCACCGAGCAGCCAACCGGCGAGTATCGGCCCGATTATCCTTGCAAGGCTCGTCGAGGAAGCCAGCACGCCGAGCACCCGCCCTTGCCAGGCTGCGCTTACACTTTTCGACGCCAGCGCATTGAGCGTCGGTAATATCAAATTGTAGCCCATAGCGATTCCTGTGGTTCCAATCACCAGCATCGTTATGGTCGAGCCGACCGGGAGCATAAAAATACTGACCATAAATACAATCGTGCCGGTAATAGCAACCGCTTTATCGCCAAAAAGCTTGGACAATCTACCGATCATCCCCGCTTGTATCACGGTGCCGAGCAATCCGACGTATGCAAACATGTACCCGAGATGTCTCACGTCGAAACCGAAACGGTGTTTGGCAAACAGGCCATAGGATGTCGTCAGCATAGTGAATGCGACGATCACAAAGAAATTTGTCATCAGGATAGCTTTGAGCGGCCAGTTCCCGCCTTCTTCAAATACCTGCGCGATGGATGCGCGATCGCCTGCCTTGGTGCGATGCTCGGAAGAAAGGCTTTCAGGCAACAAAAAATAGAGCGCGATAGCATTTGCCGCTGCAAGCCCGGCGGCAAAATAGAACGGCGCTGCCAGTGAAATAGGGCCCATGACGCCGCAAATGGCCGGGCCGAATATATATCCAAGGCCAAACGCCGCGCCGACCAAACCCATTCCGCGCGAACGCTGTTCGGGCGGAGTAACGTCCGCGATATATGCCTGTGCGGTTGAGATATTGCCGCCAGTGATGCCGTCAATGATGCGCCCAACAAAAAGCCAGGCAAGCGTAGGGGCCAGCCCCATGATCCCAAAACCTACAGCCGTCCCTATCAAGCTCACAAGCAGAACGGGTCTGCGGCCAACCCTGTCCGACAGCTTTCCGAGAATCGGCGCAAAGACGAATTGCACGATGGGATATGCGCTCATCAACAGGCCTATGACTAATTCTGAAGTCCCATACCGGTCGGCATAGAGCGGAAGAACCGGCACTATCATGGACCAGCCTATCGCGTCTATCAATATAGTTATAAAAATAATGATTAGCGGTGATCGGCCTTTCGCCATCGGCGGCACACCTTTCCTGAGGCTGTTCATGGCGGACTACACCCTTTGACTGTGAAAGTCTCGCTTTATGCTCGTACTATCGCGCCTGCAAAGTTGAAATTTAGGGCGCGGACAACTGCTGCTTCTGCTGCGACAGCAACGCCTTTTCAATGTTGCCGACGTGCCGCAGGTTGTGCCGTGCCACATGGTCGAATAGCTCCTTCAACGTCATGATCCCTGTCTCGGTGTGCACAAACTTGATCTCATCACTTTCTTCGTAGTGCAGGCCGGCGTAGTATATAATGCCTTCCCTCGATGACAGGTAGATGCTTCTAGCCAGCTCTAACGGCACAGTTGAATAATCTAGTTTTTCTGCCCACCCATCCGCGTCAAAAGCCCAGACGACCTGTTTCGGCTCACCGATGACTCGCCTGATCCTATAGAACAATATGGTTTCGGAATCCGCAATGTGGTGCAAAACATACCTGACGCTCCATTTGCCTGGCCCGTAGTTCTTCTGGAGATCTTCATCTGCCAGATCGAAGTACTTCAGCGTCTCTGCCTTTGTTCTTTCGAGCTGTTCGATTATTTCCATTTTCCTCTCCGCTCCTTTGAACCGTCCGGGTTGTATTCTGCCTCGCTCATTGTGCGGCTTGTATTTTGCCTCACTCATTGTGTCTGTGCAAGCTGCCGCATTGACTCAAGCTTCTGATCCGCGCCGCGTTCCGCTTGCTGCCGGAGCAGCTCGTTTCAACCTGGTGTAGTGGCATACGAAATACTCGATTGCACCTCTTGGCGCAGATTACCCACGCATTGTTCCCGCTATCGAGTTATGTCATTCCAGGACAAAACCAGTTCGAGCTACATCCACCACTTTGATCCTCAAGCTTTTTCCCCCTCTATCAGCGCGATGTCGTGCGCAACATCAGCTTTTCTTCCCAGGCCTGCTCGAGTTTAGCGACGATTGAAAAATCTGCGGGATTATGCCAGGGCTTTGCAGTTAAACCAGGAAAGAAAAAATCCGTCGCTACTTGTAATGGGTCTTCAGGGGTGACAGGTTGTTTTGAGCCGATAGCGATAGCGAAGGCTTCTTCGAGTCGCTCCAGCGCCGGGGCTGTACTTTTTCTTAGCTTCGGAGAGCACGCCTGCTAGTTTTTGCTTGTCTGCTTCGTCAAGATACATATCTGCCTCCTTATCCATTTGCGGTCAGGCAACATGAATGAAAAATTAATGTTGCGGGCCGCGGCGAGAGTCGTTGAAGACGCGACATCCAGAAGCTCTGGCTTGCCAATTCTAAGTAACCTCTATTGATATTTTTTCCGAGCCTCGGAAATGGATAAAGTCAAAAAACTATGGCAGAGTATGACGTGCGAAAAACTGCGGCGTCAAGCCCTCTGACATTTCATATTTCGAGTTGCGAATCGCCGTTTATGCTCATAATTATCGCGCCTGCAAAGTGGAAAATTATGGCGCGGACAACTGCTGCTTCTGCAAGGACAGCAACGCCTTTTCAATGTCGCCGACGTGCTGCTGGTTGTGCCATACCACTTTGTCGAATTCGTCCTTCAACGTCCTGATCCCTGTCTCGCTATGCACAAACTTGATTTCATCACTGTTTAGGTAGTGCAGACCGGCGTAGTATATGATGCCTTCCCTCGATGATACGTAGATGCTTTTAGCCAGCTCTAACGGAACAGTAGAATAATCTAGTTTTTCTGCCCAGGCATCCGCGTCAAAAACCCAGATGACCTGTTTCGGCTCACTGATGACTCGCCTGATCCTGTAGAACAATATGGTTTCGGCATCCGCAAGGTGGTGCAAAACATACCTGACGCTCCATTTGCCTGGCCCGTAGTTCTTCTGGAGATCTTCATCTGCCAGATCGAAGTACTTCAGCGTCTCTGCCTTTGTTCTTTCGAGCTGTTCGATTATTTCCATTTCCCCCTCCGCTCCGTTGAACCGCCCGGCTGTATTCTGCCTCAACCATTGTGTCTGTGCAACCTTTTAGTCCAGACAGTTAGTCCAGACAGAATTTGATAGACATGTTACCGATGATTCGGTATCATACCGCACAGGATTGGGGTTCCATCTTACTGTGCCGATCTTCTAGTGGGACTGACTAAAGCCTGATCGGTGGTGTCTTTTGATTTTCGAATTGCTTCCTACAACTGAAGAAGGGCGGCATTTTGTGATGCTTGCCGAAAATCATGCGGCAAATTTTGCACTGCGCGCCGAAAAGCATGACCGCGAAGGTTCTTTCCCATTTGAGAACTTCGAAGAACTGCAAAAGAGCGGTTTTCTATCGGGCGGCGTGCCCCGCGATTTTGGCGGACTGGGCGTCAGTTCGCTTTACGACATAATGGTGGCGATGAGCCGCCTGGCGCGTGGCGACGCATCGACGGCCATTGCCTCCAACATGCATGTTGTTGGAGCCGCTGCGATAGTCCGGTTCCTACACCGGTCTAGGCTAATAGGCGATGACAAAGCGGTGGCGGTGTTGGAAGAATTGTTAAAGCAGGTAGGCTCAGGGGAGGTAATGATGTGCTTCCCGACCAGCGAGCCTGGAACTGACCTCACAAGCCCAATGACTGAAGCCGTTCCGACGCAGGGCGGATATATACTCAACGGGCGCAAGATTTTCGGTACGACCTCGCCTGTGGCGCATCTGTTCTTTCCAACCGTTCGCGTCCCGAATGAGGATGGCGGCTACCTGACTGCTACTGCAATGGTGCAGAGGAACACTCCGGGATTGGAAGTAAAAAACAACTGGGATGCGATGGGCATGCGCGCATCGGGAAGCGGCGACATCGTCTTCACGAATTGTTTCATCCCGGAAGGTCAGATTTTCGGCGTACGCGACAATTACGGCAAAATTGGCCGAGGCTTCATCGACTTCGGCATTTATGCGAACCTGCCGTTGATTTCCACCTTTGTTGGGATTGCAGAAGCGGCGCGGAATTTCACGGTGACGGCGATGACGAGCCAGCGCAAAGGCGCCAAACGAAAGCTGCTCGGCGAGCGCATACCAATCCAGCAACTCGTTGCCGAAATCGAAGTTGACCTGGCCGTCTCTCGCGCCATGATCGAGCGCATAGGCCGCGCAGCGGACGTCTTCCTGCAAAAATACTCAACCACGACAGAGGTATCGATCGAAGAAACAGATGCGCTGATGAAAGAGCTTCAGTGCATGAAATACGTAGTGAACCGCAAGGTGATTGATATCGTCGATAAGGCCATGACGGTGTGCGGCGGGGCCTCCTATATGAGCAACCATCTACTATCCCGACTATACAGAGATGCCCGCGCTGGCCCTTTCATGCAGCCTTTTTCGCCTTACGAAGCGCTCGAATACATTGGCAAGATCGCGCTAGGTATGGAACCGAATCTGGATCGATAAAGCCATATGCGGCGTCATCCAGTCTGTTATGACATGGATTGAGGCGGCCCGTAAATCAGGTGACGCCAGTCCCGGCGATTGTGCTTCAGTCGCTGCTATCTCGCAAATGGATTTGAATCTATGCTGACGTTAGGACTTGCAGGCGGATTGGAGCCCGTTCACGAGGATCTCATGGACACGCCGGACAATTACACATATGATGGCGCAGCCGTACTGATTGAGGACGGCAAGGTAATTGCGGCATCCGAGGAAGAGCGGCTGAACCGCATAAAGCACTCGAATAAATTCCCCACACAATCCATCCGGTTTTGCCTGAAACAGCGCGGCGTAGGCATTCAAGATATAGATCTGGTCGCCTATTATGTAAACGAAGAAGCTGCCAACGCGCTGCTATCCAGGTTATACCTTGCAATGCCGGGCATCGAGCCGCGCATAGACGCGCGGACATTGCTTGCCGTAACGCTGGGGCGAGAGCTTGGGTGCGAAGTCAACCCCGCCAGAATTCGTTTTTATCAACACAAACTCACCCACGCCGTCAGCGCGATGGCACTATCGGGATTTGATGAAAGCGTGGTGTTTATTATCGACAATGTCGGCGGGATTTTTCGCGGGCGTAGGGAAAACGAAACGGTGAGCCTGGAATCAATCGTAGCAATACCTCCAAGCAAGTCTCTTGGGAGATTCTGCCAAGCTGTTTTTCCTTTCCTCGGACTCGGTTTGTTTGATGAATACAAGGCAACGGCGCTGGCCCCGCATGGCGATCCGAAGGTCTATGAACCGTTATTTAGAAGCTTCTACGAATTGCTTCCAAACGGTGATTACGCGCTTCATCTGGATCGAGTCCACATGCTGATGGGAGAAGTCGATCCGCGGCCAAAACATAAAGAATTCGGACAGACTCACAAAGATATCGCAGCATCCCTGCAACAGGCTCAAGAAGAAATCGTGCTGCACGTGCTGCGCCATTATCGCCAGGCCACCGGCCAGCGCAATCTATGCATGGCGGGCGGCATGGTAGAGAATAGCGCTACCAACGGCAAAGTTCTTTACTCCGCCCTCTTTGATCAGGTATTTGTTCACGCTGCCGCATATGATTCGGGTTGCGCATTGGGAGCAGCATTGCTGGCCTCCTACGAACAAGGAGCAGCCTCTAACAATACCCGCCAGGTTCAACACGTCTACTGGGGCACTGACATCGGCGATGACTCTTCAATAGCCGATCAGCTTCGCTGTTGGAACTCATTCATCTCCTTTGAAAAATCTCCCGACATCGCACGACATACCGCCCAGTTGATGGCCCGAGGCTCTGTCGTCGGCTGGATGCAGGGCAGATCCGAATTCGGCCCTCGCGCTTTGGGCAACAGGAGCAATGTCAGAGAAAACATGCGTCAGCAGTTGGGCGCCATCACTCACATAGACGGCACAGCGCGAGTTCACACCGTCTCCAGAGAGACCAATCCCAGGTATTGGGACTTGATCAAGGCATTCAAGGACATCACAGGAGTGGGAGTGTTGCTGAACACCTCATTCAACAACAACGTGGAGCCGATAGTCGATAGTGTAGAAGACGGGATCGTATCATTTCTGACGACAGGGCTGGACTATCTGGTAGTGGGTGAATATGTAGTCAGGAAGAGAACTCCGAGCTGGGAGGATCAACTCTCGCTGAACGTGTCTCTGCCTGCTTATGTGA
>WNFR01000143.1_pt1 | contig 67129 bp, 63 predicted proteins | sample 5400221 | NCBI WGS metagenome assembly WNFR01 (sample SAMN13153357, study PRJNA577476) | soil metagenome | isolation source: 40 cm soil under Madrone tree | place: USA:California | collected 2016-06-14
TCGATGTGATTTGCTGCTCGCCGATGGAAATGACCACCTCCGCCAAGAGCCCGCTGATGCATACACTGTCAATCCGGCCGACTAATTGATTCCTCCCGCTCAGACGACGCATGATGAGAGTTCGCTCAGGTGAAGTCTTTGCTCTCGTCCGGAACAAAAGCCGGTCCACTTCGCTTTGCGGAATACGATGGTGTCTCCCCGCGGTCTGGATACTGCGAATCTTTCGCTTGTAAATCCACTGCTTGATCGTCGGGAAGCTGATACGAAGCTCCAGGGCGGCTTCGCGCGGCTTCAGCAATCCTTCGTGCTCCGCTTCACGTCGTTGAAGTTCGAGCTTTCTGGCCATTCAAAACCGCAGCCTACGGTTGAAAAGCAAGCTCGGTCAAAATGCCGGGCCATCCGCTGCGCCAGCGAATCCTTCTTGGAGTCGTCCATAAGCGCATCAGATTCGACTTAAGAACCGTCTGTAATATACACTTCTTGGACTCTTCAAAATCACTCTTCTCAGGGAGAGGAGAGAATGCGCCCCTTTGCACAGCTGCCAGGCCTACCGACTATGCGACTTGGATCCCACATGGTTGCCCCCAGCGTTGCCGGCGACGGCTTGAATGTTCAGCTCTGGATCTTGGCATTGCTTTTCTCTTGCCTATGCGGTCCATTTTCTGCGGCTCAAGTGTCGGCCAACTTATCCGGAGTGATTACGGACCCGTCGGGCGCGGCGGTATCTGCCGCCACGGTGACCGCCAAAAACCTTGATACCGGAATTTCCCGCGCCGTGCCGACAGACCGAAGTGGCCGCTACAGGTTCTTTGCCCTCCCGGTCGGGCCCTACGAGGTCAGGGTGACCAGAGAGGGATTTGCCGAAGGGATCCGATCGGGCATTCGGCTCGTGGTCGGGCAAGATGCAACCGTCGATTTGGGTCTGCGCGTTGGACAAGTGACTGAGCAAATCAAAGTGACCGAGGACGCTCCGGTTGTGAGTGTGACGACACGAGACGTCTCGGGTCTGATCGGAGAGAGGCAAGTCAGGGATCTGCCGCTGAACGGTCGCAGCTACGACCTGCTGCTCACGTTGAATCCTGGAATTGTGAACTTCACGTGGGAAAAGACCGGGGGGATCGGCGTCTCAAATTCAACCACTGGGAATAACTTCTCGGTTTCTGGAAATCGCCCACAGCAAAACATATTCTTGTTGAACGGCGTGGAGTTTACTGGGGCGGCCGAGAATAACATGCAGCCTGGCGGCAGCAGCCAACAACTGCTGGGCGTCGATGCGATCCGAGAATTCAATGTGCTGCGCGATTCCTATGGCGCCGAATATGGCAAGCGCCCCGGCGGACAAGTTACGATCCTGACTCAGTCGGGAACCAATCAGCTCCACGGTAGCGTGTACGCGTTTCTCCGCAACAACGCTCTGGACGCACCCAACTTTTTCGATCAAGGGTCGGCGCCCCCTTTCCAGCGCAACCAGTTTGGCGGCTCACTCGGCGGACCGATCCGGGCCAACCAGACTTTCCTGTTTGGCAACTACGAGGGGTTGCGCCAGCATCTGCATCAGACCTCAGTTGCATTTGTGCCGGACGCCGCTTCGCGTGCGGCCGCCGTACCCAGCGTTCAGCCCTTGCTCAACTTGTGGCCCCTAGCTCCAGCGGGCGCTGCGGATTTCAATGGGATTGCACAGGTCTTCAGCAGCCCACTGCAAACGATTCGAGAGGACTTTGGGACGGCGCGCCTGGACCACGCGCTTTCGTCGCGAGATTCGCTGGCTGCTGCCTACACCATCGATGACGGGGATGATCTCACGGCAACCGTTTTGGACCCTTACAGCTCCGACATTCTCACCCTGCGCGAGCAGGTACTGAGTCTCGACGAAACCCACTCCTTCTCGGCGGCTACGGTAAACGTCGCGCGGGTGGGCTACTCGCGTGCGGGCTACTTCTTCACTGGAGAACCAACGCCCGGAACTCCCGCAAGCAGCGTGCCCGGTTTCCTGCTGGGACATCCAGTTGGCGCAGTCGTGGTCGGGGGCAGCGCGGCCTCGAATCCGGCAGCTCAACTCGGCCTGGCGGGCAGCAATAACGGAAGCAATCTGCGCATTGCCCGCAACTTGTTCACCTTTGAAGATCGCATCGCCATGACCCGCGGGCGGCATCAGTTCACGTTCGGGGCATGGTTCCAACCCTTCCAGTCCAACGAAACCTTAGCGCTCAGCCAATACGGCCAGGCTACGTTTACCAGCTTGCAGACGTTTTTGCAGGGAACGACCTCAAGTTTTCTGTACGATCCGACGCCCACGAAGATGAACTGGCGCTCGCTGTTTGGCGCGTGGTATGCCGAAGACATGATCCGGATCGTTCCGCGACTGACGCTCTCGCTAGGCTTTAGAGATGAATTCACGACCGGTTGGAACGAGGCGCACGGGCGCGCTGCCACCTACCCCTCCAGTAATGGAGTGATCTCGAACAATCCGCACATCGGAGACTCTCTGTTTACGACCAACCATGCCAAATTCTTGCCTGAACCTCGTATCGGATTGGCCTGGAGTCCGTTCACTGACAAGACCGTGATTCGTGCCGGTTTTGGTATGTACAGCGATCTGCAGGATGCGCTCGGTTATCGTACCGATCAAAACGCACCGTTCAACCCAACCTACAGTATCGCATCACTGCCAATCTCAGCGCTTCCCATTGATCCGTCAGCTCCATTGCCAAAGGGAGCAAAACTGGTTCCCGGTGGTGTTCAGCCCGATATGAAGACGCCGACCCTGATCTCATGGTCCCTGCGAGTGCAGCAGGAAGTCACGCCAGACACGTCGCTGACGATCGGGTACGTCGGGAGTCATGGTTACCATGAACTGATCGGCATCGACGCAAACGAGCCATTTCCCGTCATCTGTCCAGCTTCGCCTTGCCCCGCCACCTATCCCAACGTCCCCACCTTGGGTGCGTTGGCAAACGCTCCTGTGCAGGCGGGATCGTACTATGTTCCGACCACGACAAGGGTGAATCCCAACATCGCGAACACTTGGACATGGTTTTCTCTTGGTACGAGCAACTACCACGCGCTTCAGGTCGACGTGAACCGGCGCTTTAGCCGTGGTCTTTCTTTGCGAGGCGTCTACACTTGGTCGAAGGCACTGGATGACGGCGATTCGCTGAATGCGACCGCTGCCGCCAATGCGCCTGGCCTGGTGTCGAATCCTTTCAATTTGCGTGCGGATTACGGTCTCGCTACGTACGACGCACGGCATATCGGCGTGATCAATGCCGTCTACACTCTGCCATTCGGGAAAGGCCAAGCCATCGCCAATGGCTTGGAGGGTTGGAGCAACGCCCTAGTGAGTGGCTGGTCAGTGAACAGCATCGTGACGATTCAATCCGGATTCCCCTTTACGCCGCAGCTCAGCTACAACCCGTCCAACAATGGAGACACACGCAACCCGGTGCGGCCGTTTGTGAACCCGGCTTTCACCGGCCACGTGATTCTCGGCAAGCCGAGTCAGTGGTTCAATCCGAGCGCCTTCCTGGCTCCGCCCGCTGGCAGCGGATTCTACGGCAACTTGGGCAGGGACACTATGATCGGTCCGGGTCTGGCAACCTGGGATTTCTCAGCCTTCAAGACAACGAATCTGCGCGAGCGACTCGCGCTCCAATTTCGCGCCGAGATCTTCAACCTGCTGAACCGTGCAAATTTCAATACACCGAGCCTGATTACCTTCACATCTTCAGCCTCAGGCACAAAAGCCTCCGGCACCGCCGGAGCCATCACCAGCACGTCGACAACCTCGCGACAGATTCAGTTTGGATTGAAACTCATTTGGTAGAAAATTGTTTTGGAGTTGTCGAGTTCCGACGAAAATAAGGCGCTTGGCATTAACGTCGGGGACGAGATCGTGTTGCGAATCGTGGATGATGAATTGCGGATGGAGCGAGCCCAGCGTCTTGGTCGCAAACATGTGAAACCGGGAACGTTACTGGTTGACGAATTGATCGCCGGACGGCGGGATGCGTCCAGAAATGAATAGAGTTGTGCTGGATGCTCTCCCCCGGTCATGCCGCCCACAGGTACTTACCGTTTGCGCATCTTTAGGAAAATTTGTGGGCGGCATCAGTGCAATGGAGTGCGGAAGAATATCCGGAGCCTCACGGGGTTGCCGCGTTGGCTTCCTGAGCCAGACACCGGCCTCGAATAACCTTGCGGAGTATAAGAGCTGCCGACGTTGTGATTCTGATCGCGGTGCCTAGGACCGTCTGAGCTTCGATACAATCAGTCGAATCTAGACTGGTGAAATCGAAGCGATGAATTTTACTGGGAAAGTATCGCTCATCACGGGCGCGGGCAGCACGCAAGGCATAGGTTTCGCCACTGCTCGGTTGCTTGCTCAACAAGGGTCGAAAATTGCAATCACTTCCACCACGGAAAGAATCCAAAAGCGTGCCGACGAACTCGCCGCAGAGGGTGCTGACGTCTCTGCTTTCACAGCAGACTTGCGCAATCACGCGCGGACTCACGTGCTGGTACAGGAAGTCCTGGCCCGCTATGGGCGCCTCGATATCCTCGTCAACAACGCCGGCATGACCCAGGTCAGCAGTCCCACGGAGACCACCTCGCAACCTCTGGCTGAGCTTTCCGAAGGGGAGTGGGATTATGGCATCGCGATCAACCTTAAGACAGCCTTCAACATCACTCGAGCCGTTCTCCCCTTCATGCTTACCGCAAAATATGGGCGCATCGTGAACGTTTCTTCTGTCACGGGTCCAATCGTCAGCAACCCTCGCGAGACCGCTTACAGTGCGGCCAAAGCCGGCATGGTCGGGCTCACTCGCAGTCTGGCGCTCGAAGTTGCCCGCCAGGGAATCACGGTGAACGCAGTCGCGCCTGGCTGGATCAAAACCGCGTCCTCAACCGAACACGAAATCATCGCTGGCGAAAATAGTCCCGTCGGTCGCCCCGGCCGCTCTGACGAAGTCGCCGCTGCTATCGCATTTCTCGCCGCCGAATCCGCATCCTACATTACCGGCCAACTGATCATCGTTGACGGCGGCAATTCCATCCAGGAATACAAAGGGCCGCCCAATCTGTATTACTGAAAATGAGCAGCCTCGCAATTGTTATCGTTAAGGGGAACAGCGCCCTATCAATGGATTGTTGGCTGATATTCAAGATGTGACGGTGCCCCGCACTTCTCGGCACAAAGCGGGGGAAGATGCGTGCGGTATTTGAATTACCATCAGCAATTGTTGCAGCTGGCTTTGCAGCTTGCGGGGGTGGCATGCCCAGTTTCGGCCACAGCTTAGAGCGCGCAATGAGGCCTCTGGACCAACCAGAGGCGGGATGCTGGACAGTCTCCGGGCCAGCCCGTCCCTTTGGAGACCTGGAGGAGACTTCGGACGAGCGGCGCAAGCAGGAAAAGTTCTGGAGGCGTTGATTCTACTGCGTGACCGCCCTGCTTAGCGAGGGTTGGGCAGGGCTGCGAACCGTCCAATGGTGTCCCCGAAATCGCTCAGAATTGCTCCGTTTTCTCCAGCTTGTCGATTTCCACGTCGAGTGATTCGCTCCCAATGGTGAACGCATGTTCGTCCCTGCTGGCTTTGATGTATTGCTCGTCCTTCGACCAGCGGAGCCTTTCGCCGGAAAACTCATTTGCTTGCCCGATGTCGACTCTGTCCGGCCTGCCGTACTTCTTCGCTAGCGTAAGCATGTAGCCGTCGTAGGCGTTTCCCTGTGTGCGACTGTCGGTGGACACATAGATCTGGGCCACTTTTTGATCCAGAATTGTCATGTTTACGTACTGTCCGGTTTCCAAGACATCCGTGCAAGTTTCCATACGGTAAACTCCGTCGGAGCCGCATAGGCCGGGCTTAAAGGGAAGAGAAGGTATTTTCCACGAAAGAAACGTCTGTTTCGCTTTCTTCATTTGGTCGCCAATCCGAATTCCCCGAAACTCGTAAGGAACGGGCGGAGGCAATGCCCCTGACTCCAATCGCGGAACTGCACGAGTGGCGAAGGGAAGTTGCTCCACCTGCGCTCGCGTTAGCGGCAGTATTTCCTTTGCTGATTTCCGCGGCCCGCGGACTTGGCTTTGCACAGCGAGACACAGACTTGATGCCATAAGTAATACAATTAGGGCTTTCATTTCGCACTCCTCTGTCGAAACAACCGTAGATGGCGAAGGCGACAGATGGCGAAGGCGACACCACCTCTTGCAGCCTGTCCTCGCCCAGGATGCCGAACAAAAGGGAGGCCATATAGGCCGCCTCCCCTTTTACCTCATTGACCATTCGCAACCGGCAACCAACCTGGTTCTTAGGCGGCCTTGCCGGGAGCCTTGGCTTCGAGGGTCCTCTCGCCGCCAACGTTCACCTTAATCTGCTTGGGTTTGGCTTCGGCTTTCTTGGCCAAGTTAATCTTCAGCACACCCTTGTCATAGTTGGCGCTCACTTGCCCCGGATCCACGGAACTGGGCAACGTGAACGAGCGAGTGAAGCTTCCGTACTGTCGCTCGATGCGACGGAAGTTTTCCTCTTTCTCTTCCTTCTCGATCTTGCGTTCGCCGTGGACGGTGAGGGTGTTGCCCTCGATGCGGACATCAATATCTTTTTCCTCGATACCCGGGACTTCAAGCTTTAGGGTAATGTTGTGCTCGTCTTCGTAGATGTCCACCGGCGGTGCGAAGTTGGTGGTTGTCAAGGCCTCTTCCGGTCCTTCAGGACTGTAGGACTCACGGAAAAGACGATTCATCCGGTTCATGCGGTCTTGCATGGTGGAAAACTCACGGAAAGGTTCCCAACGGGTCAATAGTGTCATAACGCAGTTCCTCCTTGGGGGGGGTAATCTAAGAGGAAAAACTTCAGATGGGCTGACTTAGTTCAGGAGACCTGAAAGAGTAAGAAGAGGTGGCTTGCTCAATCACGATGCTAGGCTTGCGCACTGCCATTGTCAAGCTTGTCAGCTTGTCAAGCTGGAATGTAGAGGAGTGTAGAAAGGTGACGCGGCAGGTCTGCGAGCACAAGGGCCGTGTCGCTGGATACTGGTTGTGGCATCGGCGTGGTATTCCGCGCAGAACAAGCTCTCTGGGATCGGTGTGTTGCTGGGATTGGGTCACTCCCAGCGACGAGGAACTATTTCCCCGGGAAACCGTATAATCAAGTGTGCACCTTGAAGAACAACTCGACTTTGGAACCATTGAACGTCTAGTGAAGCAGGGTGACCTCCTGCTGAGGATATACCAGGCAGAACTTGCCAAGAACCCCACCAGTCGTGCGGCAGAATCCTCGCGTAGCAATATGATCGCTCTGCGGCATACCATTGAGCAAATGTACGGGGATGCCGTTGAGTTGCGTCGCCCTTAAAAGGTCGGCGCTCCTGGCGCTTGCTGCGGGCGCACGGGAGGTGACGAAGATGCTCCCGTTACGGTCTGAGAATCGCATGCTCGCCTCTGAGCCTGGTACACAACCATCGTTCATAGGCACAGAGATGCCGTTGCTCCACTTGCGTCGACCGCCGGTTGCAGCCCGCCAGCACAATGGATGTGCTTGCCCGTGGCTGTCGCGTTGCCGTACAACGCCGCCAGTGACATGGGCGTTTGTCCTGATCCGGCCCACCTGTTGATCGATGTATTGCCGAAGGTCGGCTGCGTCGAGGACACGACTCCCAAACTGTGCAATTGTGACCACCTCCCGAATGTGATTCTTGTCGGTTGACCCGAGGAGGAAGACCGACTGCGTGCGGCTCGAGCGGCGCCCGCAGACGCGGGACTCCGGGGCTGAGCGAGAGAATGACGCTGGGACAGCAATGTGAGCGTTATTGACCAGATTGGGCAACCCTGGCTTGGTAGAGTTCAGACAGCCTCATTCACAAGAAAGGGCTGGTTGTATGGTCGCCGACAAAGGCGTCCCGCCCCTGTTACCGCCGCTGGTGCTTGTCGCCGGTGACGTTCCGCGATTTGCTGACCAGCCGAAAGTTCACCGCCCGAATGACGAGGGCTCCTCACGAATGAACGACGAAGGCTGTCCCAACGAAAGCCCAAGCGTAGACGATGCTACGGGCTATTCCCATGAGGAGGAAGAAGCTTGAAGGGCGCCCAAGCCGTGGAGACGCGATCCAAAACGGTGAAGCCGCACCGTTACGTGGCGACGGTCCTGCTCTGAAATGCGATGCTTTTTTCATCGCTTTCCCTGTTATTAACCGGATTCGAACAAAAGGAGTCTGCGAGTATGGCTACAAAATTTACCCCACTGCACGACCGCATCCTAGTGCGGCGCATAGAAGAAGCTGGCACGACTCGGGGCGGCCTCATCATCCCCGATTCTGCCAAGGATAAACCACAAGAAGGGGAAGTCATCTCGATTGGCACAGGCAAGACCAATGACGAAGGCAAGGTCTTTCCTCTCGCGGTACACCCAGGCGACCGCATTCTGTTCGGCAAGTACTCCGGCACCGAGATCAAGATCGACGGAGAAGACTTCCTCATCATGAAAGAGGAGGACGTCCTGGGTGTCGTTACCGGTGCCGCGAAGAAAGAGGCCGTAGGAGCCAGGAGGTAGCCGGTCCTCTGAGGGTCGTGTTGCGTTATCGGCGAACATCTGCGTCAACGATTTCAATATTCGAGGAGACCAAAAGTTATGGCAAAGCAAATTGTGCAAGGAGAAGAGTCGCGGCAGGCGATCCTCCGCGGCGTAAATCTTCTGGCAGACGCGGTGAAGGTGACACTAGGACCCAGGGGCCGCAATGTTGTCATCGAGAAGAAATTTGGTTCGCCGACGATCACCAAGGACGGCGTCACCGTTGCGAAGGAGATCGAACTGCAGGATAGCCTCGAGAATCTGGGCGCGCAGATGGTGCGTGAGGTCGCCTCCAAGACCAGCGATGTCGCCGGCGACGGCACCACCACGGCCACCGTTCTCGCCCAGGCGATTTATCGTGAAGGCGTCAAGACCGTGGCTGCCGGTGCTAATCCGATGGCGATGAAGCGTGGCATCGAGAAGGCTGTGAACGTGGTTTGCGGCAACATCGATCCCAAGACCGGCGAGCGCGCCAAGGGCGAGCTCGATAAACTGTCCAAGCCCGTCACCGGTGACATGATTGCCCAGGTTGGCAGCATTTCCGCCAACAATGACGAGACCATCGGCCACATCATCGCCGATGCAATGAAGAAGGTCGGCAAGGACGGCGTCATTACAGTGGAAGAGTCCAAGACACTGGAGACGCAACTCGAAGTGGTCGAAGGAATGCAGTTCGATCGCGGCTACCTCTCGCCGTACTTTGTTACGGATCCCGAACGCATGGAAGTCGCTTTCGAGAACGCCTATATCCTCATCAACGAAAAGAAGATCAGCTCCATGAAGGACATCCTTCCTTTGCTTGAGCAGATCTCCAAGAGCGGCAAACCGTTGCTCATCATCGCAGAGGATATCGAGGGCGAAGCCCTGGCGACTCTGGTGGTCAACAAACTGCGCGGCACGCTGCAGGTTGCTGCCGTAAAGGCGCCGGGATTCGGCGATCGTCGTAAGGAGATGTTGCAGGACATCGCAACTCTCACGGGCGGGAAAGCAATCACCGAGGATCTCGGCATCAAGCTCGAGAACGTGAAGATGGATGATCTCGGACAGGCCAAGAAGATCACCATCGACAAAGACAATACCACGATCATCGAAGGTAAAGGCAAACACGCCGACGTCGAAGGTCGCGTAAGGGAAATTCGCGGTCAGATTGATAAAACCACCAGTGACTACGACCGTGAGAAACTGGAGGAGCGGTTGGCGAAACTGGTCGGTGGCGTAGCTGTGATCAAGGTGGGCGCGGCGACCGAGACGGAGATGAAAGAGAAGAAGGCTCGGGTCGAAGACGCCATGCACGCGACCCGTGCGGCCGTGGAGGAAGGCATCGTCCCTGGCGGCGGCGTGGCTCTGGCCCGCTGCATCCCAGCCCTCGACAAGCTGAAGGTCGAGGGGGATGAGCAGATCGGCGTCAACATCGTGAAGCGCGCCCTGCAGGAGCCGCTGCGGCAGATCGCCGAGAACGCCGGCGAAGAAGGCGCCATCATTCTGGGCAAGGTCAGCCATTCGAAGGACAACAACTTCGGCTACAACGCGCTGACCGGCGAATACGAAGACCTGGTCAAGGCCGGAGTACTTGATCCAACCAAAGTCGTGCGCACCGCCTTGACCAATGCCGGCTCGATTGCAGCGTTGATGCTGACCACCGAAGCCCTCGTCGCAGACATCCCGGAAGAGAAGAAGAGCTCTCCTTCCGGCGGCCAGGGCGGGATGGGAGACATGTACTAGGAACCAGGCAATGCCGGCAACGATTGGCGAAGAGCGGCGGTGGCGGAAAGAGCCTTTAATAGTATGAGACAAGGGCAGTAAGAGAATCGAGCCTTAGTTGCCCGTGTAACCCGTTGTAATCTCAGATCGAGCGAAATCCGCCAAGAAGTGACAGACTTGTGCAAGCGGTAGAAGGACTAGAACCATATGCGTAAGCAGCTTATCCCCTCCAACTCCGGTGACGGTTCGGCCCTACCGCCAGGGCCGGGCTAGACCTCGAGCGTGCAGCCGTAGTCGAGCTCACATCGGAAGGGGCGTTTTTCCGGTAGAGTCTGCGTTGGTCTCGGGAGAAACTCGGGGCTGGTGTGGGGCTGGTTGGTCAGCGACTCGGTTGCACTGGTCAGAATTGAACATCTTCTTCCAGAGCAAACGTTGCATGATGTAGTCATGAAAACCAAGCAGGTACCAGCCTTGGCGGTTCGTTGCCCCACCTGTGGAGCCAAGCCAGGGGAGAAGTGTGAACTAAGCACCGGGTTGCCCCGTACAGAGCCGCATCGAGATCGGCGCCTAGAGGCTTCTGAGAAGTAAGTGGCCGGCGAACATCGAAACATCGGACGGGCCAGCCACAATGAGTGCGAATATTCCTTGTTGTTTGCATGCTCGCATTCGGCGACATCGCCGGTTACAAAAAATGCACTGTCGTGCACGAGCGGAACTGCAGGGGGGGCTTGCTCAGGATTCAGGCCGGGGCAAGGTCGGCAAGAGAACAGAGATGGTGGAGCGTCTGGTTAACCAGCGCGGAGGCCCCGACGGTCTCCTGTTGTGTAGGTGTCGCGATCTGAAGTAGTCCTTGTCTACCGAAATCCACCGGAAGCGAGAATTCGGTTTGGTGCTGCATCACAGACTGCAGAATGTGCGCCAGCGCCTCCGATTCGTATCCATTGTCAAAGTGGACGCCCGTGCTGTGAGACTTGGAAGGTGACGTCCAGTATTCAACAGCCAGAAGCCAATGTCCTCGGGTCACCGATGACCAGAGCTTCAGATAGTCCAAAGTGCCGTCCGCAGCGAAGCCGTATTCAATATGAATCAAACCAGCTTGGGCGCCGTGCATCAAGTCTGTCCAAGAGACAACAACCGCAGACTCAAGAATTCGCTCCAGACTTTGGCGCTCGTTGGCGTCCATAGATCCCCCCGATGGAAGTGCGCTCCGTCTTTGGCTCAGGATGCATCATGCTGGGACGTCCGACGCGCCTCAGCGCTATCTAAGTAACAGCTCTGCTGGATGTGCCGAGAGTGCGCTGAAACGACGGCATAGGGCAGACCCAGAAACTGCCGTTCTGCGATCCCCGTGACCTCGAGGCTATTGAAGTGTTGCCCTCTTACCCTTTCTAGAATCCGCTTCAGCGCGTTCTGGATCTTGTTCGTCCCAAGAGCACCAAAGATGATCGCCTTTACTTCTGTTGCCATGAAGAAGAAGTTCCATCCCGAGGCACGGATCTTACGGTCAAGTGAGAAGCCGGCGAGTACCTTGACCAGGCGCCAGTCTCCCGAATAGGGCTCGCTCTCAAGGCCAAGGTGGTGCGTTATCCACGGCGATGTGTCGATCAGAATGGCACCGACGTGAATGGGCAATGGCATGAACCGTCCTCCTCATCAAGCTCTCGTGAGCGCCGGAAATGAGTCTAGAATCGCTTGTTTCCTTCCGAAATACTGTGCAGAATGGCTCACTTTGAAATCCCGAGACCAAAGGGAGCAGCCCACCCAGGGGCCGGTACGATGGATGCCCAGCAGAGTCCAGTGCCGGACTATAATCAGGGTGAATGAGACCCACTGCGGCAACCGGGAAAAATCGCGCATTCGACCCCGATCGCTTCCTCGCCACCATTGGCCAGGGCAGGAAAAGCCTGACAGTTCCCCGGAAGAAAAGGATTTTCACTCAAGGAGATGCGGCGGATGCTGTCTTCTATATTCAGAAAGGCAGAGTGCGGCTCACCGTTGTTTCGAAGACCGGCAAGGAAGCCACAATCGGCATATTGAGCCAGGAGAATTTCTTCGGCGAAGGCTCGCTGGCAGGCCAGGCTCTGCGAATGGGATCCGCGGCGGCAATGACAGACTGCCAGATTCTGCGGATTGAGAAAAAAGCGATGATGGACGCGCTTCACAACGAACACGCCCTCTCCGATATGTTCGTTGCGTACCTGCTGGCCCGCAATATAGGTTATGAAGAAGACCTGGTCGATCAACTGTTCAATTCCAGCGAAAAGCGGCTCGCTCGCGTCCTTCTGATGCTCGCTCATTTTGGCAAGGAGGGTGTGCCGGAGACCGTAGTTCCGAAGATCAGTCAGGAAACCTTGGCAGAGATGGTGGGCACGACTCGCTCCCGGGTGAGCTTTTTCATGAACCGGTTCCGGAAAATGGGCTTTATTAACTATGCCGGGGGAGTGGAAGGCGGGTTACAGGTTCACAGTTCACTGCTCAATGTCGTGCTGCACGACTGATTTTGGAGTGCGACACAGGGCGCCTGATTCCATTCTCGGACCAATGGCATAGGCACATGTCGCTTTTGAGCGCATGTTTTGGGTCTGTACTCAATCCCAGGGCAGAACACTGTTCAATTCTGACCAGATGACTGACCCCTGCCTGTGGTAACACCATGAAGCTGGTGAAATCAAACGCAACGTAGAGATGCAGCCCGTGTGGGCAGGCTTTCACTTCGGACCAACTTCGTGCCTGGGAAGGGGCTACTTCGAAGGCCGTCGAGCAAGCCTGACCGTTAGCGGGGCATTTCCCGGGCAGGCCTCTGGGCAAATAGGGACCATAACAAATTCACAACAAAGGGGAAACTGAATGGCTGAGGTACAGCAAGAGAAGATCGAGGCGATAAAAGCAAAAGGCCCGGTTTCGGGGTATTCGCAGGCCGGCAATAAGCATTCTCAAAACAGAATGGCCAACAAGCAGAGGAAAAAGAGAGCGCACAAACGCAACCTCAGGAAGTCGAACGCGAACGGCTAGAGACGGCCTCCTGCTCTACTTGCTTGAGACCAGATCCAGTTCGACGCCGCGTTCGAGGCCGTCACGCTTCGGGGTCTTGATGGGTTGCCATTCGACCGGAAGAAAGTGTTGCGTGAAGCTTGCGTTGCTTGTTCTGTGCTGCCTGTTGCCGCACGACAGGCAGACCTCTCCTACCGCACGGATATCGGTTTCTTTCGAGATTTCATTCTCGCGGACGGCGAGCGACCCCACCACGGCCGGGCCATCACACCTGTCGCAGGGGTAAACAGAAAGATGAAGGAACTGTTTTCTCATCGGTGTCCTCTGGCGTCACGGAATCCCACTGCCCGAATCGTAGGCGTCGGCGGCGTGATATCTGTTCACTAGTGATCAACTCGCCTGCACCGAACGCGCGGTGCGTCCGCCATGTTGAAGCTTAAGCAGGCTTGAGGGCCCTGCCGCATTCCAGGCAAGACGAGTTGCGGCGCGGCGTGATCAAGCCGCAAAACGGGCACATCCTTTGCAATCGGACTCCTGTGCCTTGCGGCGCAAGGATCGCGAACAGTCTGCCGAACCATCGAGCAGTGAAGGCAAGCCGTCTGCGGACCCGGTTGCGGAACGGAAGTAGCACTGGCCCCATTGATCGGCCTTCACGCTTTCTCCTGATGGTTGGGGACTGCTCGGTTGCGGGACAAGCATCCGTACCGAGCAAGTGGCGCCCCACGTCTCCGACAGTTAACCATGACACCCGAAGGCAGGCAGGTACTGTGCCGGATTGCTCACTTTGCATGAATCCCGCAAAAAACATGGTGAAAAATGTGCTTGGGTTTGTTAACAACGAGCAAGTGAGCAATTCAGACCATCCCGGGACCCAGGTGCTGAGCGATCATGACACTCGAGACGAGCTCTTCTTTCTCTCTCTTTCAGGTCCTCTGAACTAAGTCAGCCATCTGAAATCTCCTCCTCTTCGTTCCGCTCCGAAAGGGCACAATTCATGAAAAGACAATTTCACTGTTGTTGATGAGCTTTATGGGCACGCTTGGAACCTACGCCTGGGCCGGGTCGGCTCGCGAAGACTCGGTTGAGCGCCTGCAATCGTCCGTGGAAGTTCTGCAAGCGATCACGTCAACGCCCGACAAAGGCATTCCCGAGGAAGTACTGAGCAATGCCAAGTGCATCCTGGTGGTGCCAAACCTGATCAAAGGCGGCTTCATCATTGGTGGCGAGCACGGACGTGGCGTCGCCACCTGCCGCACGACGGAAGGCTGGAGCGCCCCCGCATTCGTGTCGGTTGGCGGTGGAAGTTGGGGATTGCAGATCGGAGTCGAAGGCGTGGACCTGGTGATGCTGGTCATGAACGATCAGGGTTTTCAGAATCTGCTCTCCAGCAAATTCGAACTCACAGGCGAAGGATCAGTAGCGGCGGGCCCGGTCGGTCGTCATGCCTCTGCTGGAACGGATTGGAAGATGAACACCCAAATGCTGACGTACTCGCGCTCCAAGGGTATCTTCGCTGGCCTGACGTTGGAAGGTGCGGTGGTGGAGCAAGACAATGACTCGACGCGCGCGATTTACGGCAAGAACATGGAGTTCCGCAACATTCTATCGGGCAAGGCGGCCACTCCGAAGAGTGCGGATGCATTCATGAAGGCCGTATCAGACGCAGGCCAACAGGCAAAGGTTGCAGAAGCAACAGAAGACAAGAAGTAGATGAGCCAGCATGCCGCCTGCAGGCATGATTTCAGCCGACCGGGACCACTTCATTGGTTCCGGTCAGGCGGAGATCTCTCGCCAAGAAGTTCTCCAGACGGGATTTCTGAGCCAGCACCCTGGTGACCAGGCCCTTGATCAGAGCGGTGAAATCGTGGTGTACCTCGGTGAGAACGCTGCTGTACGAGCTGTTGATCGAACCGATCGCCGAGTTATGGCAGCGAGCGCGGGGTCTGGTTTATCCATCCCAAGATTCTGGAACGAGGATTGGTACACCAGTGTTGCTGGGCGACCCTACCGGTCCAGCAGCACTCCCATCTCGTCGTTCTCTCCCCAAGCCTTGACGTATTGCGCCTTCCCAACCGTTCCGGGGCCGTTGGGTCCCATCTCGTAGTAAACCTTGGCGTCTGACGGAAACCGCTTCAAGGCCTCGGTCAAGTCTTTTACGGTCCATTGCACGTCTGCCATATGCCCTCCATGAGGCGGCCGGATAGGGACTACTGTGCGGGGCTGCCGGCCACCGTCGGCATCGGTGCCACGGACTTTAACTGGTCCAGTGCAGTCAGCACGTCCTGCCAGCGAACCTGGTCCTTCTTGGTGTCGATCGGTGCCGAAAGGTCAGAATAAAACTGCAGGATGTTGTCGCGGAGCTCCGGCGATGTCAGATCGAACTTTCGCTCTGACAATTGAGCCAGCAGTTTCGCATAGGGGTCGTCTGTCAGCGAGTATTCGGCTGCTTTGGTCGCTTGCCCGCTATCAAAATCGCAGTTGGGCAACACCAGTGTGTCCGCGCGCACTTCTTCAAGAAAGACCCGGTATTGGTCGACCGTCGTATTGATGCTCTTGATATACAGATCTTCTGTCTGGGGGAGTCGGGTTATTGAACGCTAGCCCCTTGAAAGGACCAATTTTTGGCATGTATCGCAGGAGCGTTGACAGAATCCGCTTGCCCAAACCCGGTTTCACGTAGTCCTTCCCCCAACTGCTTTTCGTAATCAGAGCGGGAAAGACGGTACAGGAACTTTCGTTTCGCGAAATTTGGCGTCTCGCGCATCAACTCCTTCTTGTGGGTCTGCAGCGCGACCTGGGTCATTTGCGGAATCAGTCGGCTGATCGCGAAACGATGCGAACCCACCGCCAGCTCCTCGCGAGTGAGGACGTCTTTTAGCTCGACTCCGTACACGACCGGAAAGGCCCGTTCCAGCAACGGCTTGGACACCTGGAATCCGATGAAATCGTGGTACTGCTGGGAAGCGTAACGATTCTTCGCGACTTGCACGGTGTCGAATCCGAACTCCGTCTTCAGATGGGCGGTCTTGTCCTGCGCATAGCGAACAGATTTGCCAAACTTCGCCCTTAGCTTGGGATACTCGATCGCGACGGCCTGGTTGACCGCGGGGTGACCCACGATATCGGCCGCGTAGTGCGACAGTGCTCCCAGCGCGAAGGCATACTCGTTGACATCCTGGCTTTCGAGCAACTCGCGAACGAAGTCTCCGCTGCGGACGTAGTGCACCAGATTGCTGAACTCTCGACTGCCAAACGAGTAGTAACCCAGATCCTGGATGACTGCGCCGTCGTATGTGTAGGCGTGTGCCTCCCTGAGTTGATCTTCCGATAGTCCCGGATAGCGCCTGAGAAGGAGCGGTTGGATCTCATCGGTCCACAGCAGGTCGACAATCTCCTCGTGCGTGAGGACGGAGTATGCGGACGAGCCGTCGGTACACATCAGGACGATGAGGAAGATCGCCGCCACGCGGGCAGAAAGCCGGAGCCAACCCTGGTTCATGTTGTTCAAATGCGACCAAGAAGCAGGAGGATCACAGCCACGAACAGAATGAGGCCCACTCCTCCGGTCGGGTAGTATCCCCAATTGCTGCTGTGGCTCCACCGCGGGAGTACACCCAGGAGTGCCAGGATCAAAACTACGATCAGGATGGTTGCGAACATTGTGGCTCCTTTTTCCTGTCGGCACAGAAATATTCTTGGCCATTGCAAAAGCCCGTACAGGCCAAATGGTGACAGGTGTGCCCCCCGCGAGTCTGAGCAAGATTGCTCACGAGCGAAGCCGGCACGCAGATGGACAGACCACTCACCTTGAGTTGCCAAACGAAGCCGGCAAAAGATGAGCCCAATTGCACAGATTTGGACACTCGTTTGGACTAGTGTGATGAGTGGGGCAGTAGGCATTGAGATACGGTCCCATTGCACACTTCGTCCGGGAGATATTTCCATGGCGCCGAATCCGAGCTTTGCCAACGCTGAGACCGTCGACCGCCTCACTCAGCAGCTCGTGTGGTTCTTGCAGGCGTTCCACGAAGAACGGCAAAAGAACGGCAAAAGAGCGGCACCAGCCGCAAAGCGGAATTTTGGCGCGGGAACTTTGCGGGCATGAATCGGGCCATGTTCGCGATCTATGGCGAAGCCGTAAAAGACGACGTGTTGGGCCGCCTGCGGCGGACTACCAATCTTCCAATTCCCCATCGAGGCCCGTTGAGTCCCACCGGTATTCCAGAAGGCTTCGACAGCGACGCAGATTCGTAAACGCGGGGCAAATTGACCCGGTCGTGACCGAACTCGCGGTACTGAAGCAAATCATTCCATGGCTCAAGAACGGTTCTTTACTCTGAGGCGCGAGGTCGATGATCTGGTCGCATTCCAGGTCCAAGCTCTCACACGGCCCCTCGCCATGAATCCTTCTGAGCGTCATGATTGTCGCGCGCGGTTTGCGCGAATCATGGACCTTCAGGAAGAAGTGGCCCGCCTCAGGAAGGAAAGCATCTTGGGAGGCACCAAACGGTTTTTGGGCAAGTAATTTGGAATCCTACTTCCTTCAGGTTCTCGCTTTCCCTGGATTTTTGACGAAACCTACCGAGTTGTCGCGGTTGAGAGTCAACGCCTCACGATCCAGGGAATTGCCAGCGGCGAGATTATGACGATTGTCAACACGGCTCCGGAATCTCCTCTCACCGAAGACGACTATCCGCTTGGGCAATTGATTGCGCTGACCGATCCGTCGACTGCACTTCAAAACTAACAGCCGCGAAAGATGGTGTTTTCTTGACGCCTACCGCGGAACGGATGAGGGGTCAGGAATGGCCTTGGACTCTGACGGTGTGAGCCGAGAGCGGTCGCAGTACCCGAAGCCTTTGAGGCACGCCTGGTAGTTCCGAACATGCTCAGCTTTGGCCAAGGCACCGGTTTCTGTCCCGGTCAGCTTCGAATATTCGCAGGTCTCGCGGCCCCCCTTGCAATCGGAGAGATTGCGCTCGCGTTCCGTTGCTTCCACCTCGCGCGCTTCCAACCCGGTCAGGTTTGAGCGGTTGCAATCGGTCCAGCCGTTCTTGCAATTTGTGGCGTTGCGCTGGTGTTCGGCGATCACAGCATCCTTCGCCTCCGACGGAGTCAGTTGGGAATGGTCGCAGAGCCCCATGCCGGCATTGCAGTCGTTGGTATTGCGCTGGTGTCTGGCGGTGCGCACCTCAACTGCTTCGGTCGGGGTGAGATTCAAGGAGTCGCAGTCTCCTATACCGTCCTTGCAGTCCGAGATGTTGCGAAGGTGGTCGGCGACGGCCGCTTGGCGCGCTTCGGGAACCGTGAGTTGCGAGTGATCGCAGGATCGAATGCCATCGTTGCAAGCGGAAACATTATTCTGGTGATCGGCGACAGCCAGCGCTGTTCGCTCCGCGTCGCTCATTGCGGTTCGATCGCAGGACTGCAAGCCCTCCCGGCAATTTATAACATTCCGCTGGTGCTCGATGACTGCGACTTTAGCCGATTCAGACGGCGTCAACTTCGAGTGATCGCATCCAGTCCAGGCGTGCTGGCAAGCGAAAAAATTGGCAGTCGCATCCAAACCCTGCCCAGCCGCGGGAACTTGATCGCCGCGCCCGTGAGCGACGGTGTTCTGCGTCAAAGAGGGAAGTGTGAGTGCCAGCAGGACTGCAAAAGTGCCAAGAAGTCGGTTCATGGGTCTCCGTGCGGGGGACAGCGCACCCAGAAAGTCCTTGCAATGCCTGGTCCGGCGCAAAATAGGTCAATTGCCATACTATGCAGAGGAACACGACCGGTCTGGTCAAAACGGCTCACATTGTAACGTTGTAACGTTCTGGGGTATTTTTTCCGAGGTTGCGAGATTCTTGAGTCGTTTGTCAGCGGAATGCATCCAAGGTGCATCGGCTAAGTTTGGTTCAAACGCAGTTGAAAATCGGTTCCGCCAACCAGCGTCACCCCTTCTCACCGGCAGCGACTCTTCTCAGCAGAAAATTCAAATTAAAAAAGGAACACCAATGGAAACAGGAACAGTGAAGTGGTTTAACGACGCGAAAGGCTTTGGCTTCATCAGCCGTCAGAATGGCGAAGACGTCTTCGTGCATTTCTCGGCAATTCAAGCGGGCGGCTTCCGCAGCTTGCAAGAAGGCCAAACTGTACAGTTCGATGTCACGAAAGGCCCGAAAGGCTTTCAGGCAGAGAACGTGAAGCCGGTCTAAGTAACTGACTACCAAGGGTCGCTCTGGTCCGAAGGGACTGAAGCACCCTTTTTTTCTTTTCGATCCGAAATTAACTCCCGCCTTGATCGAAACCGCGAGCTCGCATTCGACAACCCACAATTGAGCAATTTGGAACAGATCTGGAGCGACATTCTGTCTCAAATAGGAGGTCAGGATGGAAGCGCAAAGCACGTTACTCTGCATCCACCGGGATCCGGGCCAACTGCTCCACTTGGAGCAGCACGGATATCGGCTTTTGACCGCAACCTGTGGTCATGAAGGCTTGCGACTCCTGATGTTGCAGGCAGTGGATGCGGTCGTGATTGAGTACCACCTGGGTTTGTTGGACGGCGCTGTTGTGGCCTCTGAAATCAAGCAGGTGAGGCCAGAAGTTCCCATTGTCATGGTGTGTGACAACCTGGACCTCCCCGAGCATGCTTTGAAGTCAGTCGATGCAATCGTGGTCAGGTCCGACGGTCAGCACTTCCTTATGGCCACCCTTAACTTTGTGCTTAGCGTCGAAGGAGCGCAGCAGCGTCAGGGTGCCCGCCGGCGGGCTACGAGGAGGCCCTTTAGTCGTCTGGAGCTGGGCAGGCCGCGCAGAACGACGACCTCTCGCGCCCGGCGATCCCCGACGGGCGAGAGGGATGCCCCCTTTCCCTCCAAGGTTGTGGAGAAGCATTCTTAGCGGAGCGATCCAGTTTTGAAGGAAGGCGCCTCTCTTTTCGGAGCAGATATGTACTTCCAGCGCCTCCAACATGCTATTGGCCGTGTAAAGGGGACAATCTTCGGACTCGCACCGGCCGAGCAGCCTTATGGTCCGCGAGAAATGGAACAGCTCGCAGAGGCAATTGTCGAATATGGGCGGATGAAGCAAGAGCACTATGGCTCCCATGCCGTCCTGGTTGGCGCTGGAGAGGTAGCGACGCGGCTGCGAGAAACCACGCACGTGATCGTCAAAGTGCTGGGAATGCTGAAGGAGCAGGGTCGCGCTGAAGAAACCGGCGTGCGCGGAAGCTGGCAGCTACATCTCACCGCGCACGCAGAGCAGGGACCCGACAACCCGTTTCGCGAAGTCACCGCCACGCGCAACTAGACTGACTCGAGAATTGGCTGGGAGGCGGGCCACACATCCGGCTTCCCAGCTGATGGCTGGCAATTTGCATGTCTGCGGCATTGCGAATTTTCCGCAACTGCTCTGGAGAGCGTCTCTCACGCTGCGGATCGACGCCCGCTTATCACATTGATGGCCAGGACCACCAGTGCTACGACGAGTAGCAGATGGATCAGGCCCCCGCCCACGTGAAGACTGAAACCCAGAAGCCACAGAATTCCCAGAACTACAAATATGGTCCAAAGCATATTTTTCTCCTTAAGCACTCATGATGAGCGACCGATATTGAACTGCGCCGCTGTCTCGGGTCCGGGTTGCCCCGAGAGCAAAACAGCGGCCCTTCGTGATCGAAGACCCAGAGTTGTTGACTGCTACATCGTCATGTTCACCGCTGGCTGCTGGTCACGAGCGCTTGCTCTACCGCAAGCTTCCCGTCGTCGCGTTGACCGGATTGCCGATGGCCTCCCCGGATACGAGGAGTTCCACTCTCCGGTTCTGCTGCCGGCCTGCGGAATTATCGTTGGAGGCTACCGGCAAGGTGTTGCCGAAGCCTTTTGCGCTGACTGAGTTTGTCGCTACACCCTCTTGCACAAGGTAATCGCGCACCGAGCCAGCTCGGTTCTCCGACAGCGTTCGATTCATCTGATCGCCGCCCACATTGTCCGTGCAGCCGCCGACTTCAAAATTGAGTCCTGGGTAGGCGAGCAGAATGCCGGCGACTTTCGCCGATTTCTCGCGTGCGTTCGGCTTCAACGAGTATTTCCCGGTGTCAAACAAAACATCGGATATACTGACGATAAGCCCGCGCGCGCTGTCGCAAGTTTGGAGGATTTTGTTCAACTGGTCGGACAAGCGCGTGCGCAGGGCCGCTTTGTCGGTTTCCGTTTGTTGCGCGCTCAACTGGGCCTGCTGGGCCGCCAAGCGAGATTGGTCCGCGTCAGCTTGCGCCGCTGAGAGTGCGTTTGCCGATGCAGCCTGGCTGTCCGCCATGTCGGCTTTGGCCTTGGCTGCCGCAGACTGCGCATCTGCGGTGTCGGTTCGGGCTCTGGCTGCATCTGACTTCGCCTGGGCCGTGGCTAGCTCTGCCCGGGCCTGATCAGACTGTGCCTGTTCTTTCTGCCGGGTCACGTCGTCGGCTTGCGCTTGAGTGTGAGCTTGCGCGTTCGCAGCAGCCTGCCGTTCGTTGTCCAAGCGTTCCTGATCGATCTTCTTGACCGTGATTGCGCGAGCATCTTCGGCCGTCTGTACTGCCTCACGGGCAACTGCGATCAGCGGCTTTCTGTCGATGTGATTGCTGGTGGCATACTCATCCGTCTTATTCATCAACTGGACTGCATGCTGGTAGCTGTCGTTGGCGTATGTGTCTGCGCCTTCGGATTGCGCGATGCGCAAGGCGTTACGCGCTTCAAAAAACTCCAGAGGCAATTTGGTATTCAGGACCACCGGATCGAACTTGTAGCCGGTCGGGATATAGCCGCCACGTTCGAGAAGTTCATACTTTGTGTTCACCGCCTCAATCGTCCCCTTCATATCTTCGCGGACTACGTTCTCGAGGACGACCACGTTGCTGGGCTGTCGAACCGCGTAGTAGGGCTCCGCTGTAACGATCAAGGCGAAGGCCTAAAGGTCGGTTGTCACGTCTAGCTTGCTGCGATGGTTGCCCCCGACCAGGACTTCACCGAGGTTAACGGCGCGGCCCTCCGGCGAAATCGCCCACAGGATGTAGGTCAGATACTCATTGCCGAAGGTCGTGGGCTTTTGCAGATTGCCGAATTCGACCTCGATTTCGATGTAGCCCTTTTTGCTTTCTACCTTGGCCTGACCGTTGGCGCCGGGCATCAGATCTGTGCCCGCAAAATCCAGCTTGGTGGCGCCGCTGCGATGGTTGTAGTTGACCGCCCGCACGCTGCGGCTGATCACGGTGACCCGGAACGTCGGCGTGTGAACCATGGGTTCGACCGCCATGGGCGCTTGAGAATTGGTTTGCCCCAATGCGTTCAAACTAAGGGTGATCCCGATTGCTAACAAAAGATGAGTTTTCACACTTTCTCCTAAAGGCAGGTTTCTGCCGGGTTCCGTTGTACAGATCTTGTGTTTGTGCTTCCAGTCCTTGCATGACCTTCGCTCCACTCGTCCTTTAACTTCCGACGTGGATACGGGTGAGCGAGTGGAACAGCCCGAAAACGTTCAGTAGCCAAAGAACGACAGCAATGACTACAACACCATTCAGAATGGACTTGATGGAGGCCTGCATGGGCATGAAGCGATTCACCAGCCACAGCAGAACACCCACCACGATGAGAACTTCCAACAATTGAATTAAAAGCATGATGTTGAACTGTCCTTGCTTCGCGGGATGATGCCTCTTACTCCTGGAGGCATTCCGCTGATTTCACCTTGCAGAGTTTTGAAGTCGCCTCGTGGGCTGCCGTCAGGTTTTACGGGAGCCCACGGGCGAAGAATGCCGATGGCTGGATGTGGCCGCTTTGCCTCGATTTGGGCGGGACCTAGAACCGGCCCGGAAATGGAACTGCGAATCAGCGATCGCGATTCCGTCTGCGCACTCAGGTAGGTACAGAATGAGAGGTAAAAGTGTGAGTGTCTGAGCAAGACAGCTCACATGCAGAATTCAGGATCGTGGCCAGCGACGGGACCGGGTCAGGCTACCCTGACTTCTTCGTGCTTCGCGCCGTTCAGCGGCGCATAGGTGTCTGTCCCTTCCGATCGAACGGAGCGCATCAGGTCCCACGAATACGGGAATTCCTGTCCACACTCCAGGCAGATCTGGTACGTCCGTCGCTTGATCGTGAACACGTTGCTCCGTCGGGTGTGATGACACCCACAGGCAAACTGGATAATCCAAAGCAGCAGTCTCATAACTCGGTCCGCTGTCGGCGTTCGCAACTTCCATTCGCATCCAGCCACGCCAGCAAAGACCGCACGCTGGTACGAGCCAGCGCGATGGCACAGTCAGCTGCTCCGTAGTAGACATTGATCGTGTCACCATCGGGATTCGTAGTGTATCCGCACGGGAAAACAACATCATCGACGTCGCCGTGGCGCTCGTACTCAGCCTCCGGGCCGAAGATCCACGAATCACCGCGCAGCAAGCATTTCTCCGGTTTCTCAAGGTCGAACAGGGCCACTCCCAGCCGATACAAACAGCCCGAAGGCGTGTGCCGCACTCCGTGGTAGAGCACGAGCCACCCTCGGGAAGTCTCGATCGGTGGCGGCGATAAGCCAATCTTGTTTGCGTCCCACCAGGCGCCGCGCCGCGCTTCCAGCATGAGCCTGTGCCTGCCCCAGTGGCGCAAGTCAGGGGAATAGGAAATCCACATGTGCGCTCCGATCGCTGTCATGGGCCGGTGAATCAGCGCCCAGTATCCATCGATTCTCCGCGGAAAGAGCGCCGTATCTTTGTCGTCGGGCGGCATGATGACGCCGTAGCGCTCGAACGTTCGGAAGTCCTTGGTCAGCGCCAGAGACACGCCGGGCCCACCGCGCGAGTAGGAGGTGTAGGTCACGACATATTGTGGCAGCTCGGGCACGAACGTGATGCGAGGATCTTCAATGCCCCAGATCTCCTCGGGATACTCTTTTGGGCTGGGCATCAGCGTCGGTTGGCTGTCAATTTGCCATCCGTCCACTCCGTTTTGCGAGCGCGCGGCGCAAAGGTGCGACAATCCGCGGCGATCTTCCACGCGGCAGAGCAGCAGGGTAGAGCCATCCGCAAGCAGCGTCGCCCCGGCGTTGAAGACACTATTGATGGAATATGGCCAGTCCTTGCTGGTAAGGATCGGGTTGCCGGGATGTCGAAGAAGCAGTGGCTCGTACTGAGTACTCACAACGATCATAGAGTTTTGGGTAGGGATGGTCATGACGGGATTCCCCTCTGTTCCGACTCTTCCAGCGAGCACATCTCCAGAAGTGCCATCAAGAACGATAGCGTTGATTCTGCTCCCTGGTTTTCATTTGCGCGGTCGGGATGCAGGCCGTCCCGGCAGCCTCCGGTGACGGGATCATAAAGAGGAAGCTGCAGGTCATTGTCGCCCAGGAACCAGTTGAAGGCCGACCAGGCCCTGGTCCGCCAGCGTGTGTCTCCGGTTATCCGGTACGCCTGCAGGCACGCGGAAACCGCACCGGCGGCTTCAATCGGCTGTTGATCGAAGCGGGCTTTTTCACCACCCTGACGATAGAAACCTTGTGATCCGATCGGCACAAAGTGGCCATTGGATTCGCATCGTTGCTGCGTCAACAGCCAGTCCAGGGCTTCGAGGCCGACGGACACCATGCGATCATCCGAGCATGCGGCGCCCACCCGTAGCATGGCTTGCGGCAACCTTGCGTTTCCGTAGGCCAGAACGTCCTCGAACCACTGCCAGTCGGGTGTTCGGATGGACTGGTACATTTCGAGCAAGCGCCGACTGAGGACCGATCGAACCTTTTGGGCGTCCCGGTCTCCGGGATAGGAGTTGAGGTATTCCTGGATTCCGATCAACGTGTAGGCCGAGGCACGAGGACTTTGGAATTCGACCGCCACCGGAATAGAGAACTCGAACAATCGTCCCGCAGCACTCCGCAATCCCTGGTCGGCCGACCGGCCGAGAACCGTTCCCAGTCCCCAGAGTGCACGCCCGTGACAGTCTTGGGAGCCTTCGCTTTCATTCCAGCGCCGGTCCAAAGCGAGGAAGTTCTTGAATCGACCGTTTGCCGGATTAAACGCATGCTCCAGGAAGGACAGGTACCGGGAAGGCAAGTCGGCAGAGGACTTGGAAGCGGCAGACCCACGGTTGCCCGGATTGTCACTCGTCCCTTGTTCGAGAGACACCGCGAAAATGAGGGCGCGGGCGTTGTCGTCGGTGGTGTAGCCCTCCCCGTAGTTGGGGATGGTAAAGATCGAGTGCTGGAACATTCCAAGGTCGTCGGTAAGCCGATGGAGATGATTCAAGTTCAACGCGGGCAGTACGTTGAGCGATTTGGGAGTAACGCGGGCCGAGAATTGAACGTGTGGGGTCTGCAAGCGGTCGCTGCGAACCCGTGAAAAGCTCTCCATGTACCCTTGTGCCACTCTTTTCCAGATCATCTCGCGCGCAAACAGGTAGCCGCGTTTCCGCATGGCATGGCGCACTGCCGGAGTATCCAGGAGTTCGATCGTCTTTTGAGCAATCGCCCCCGGGTTCTGGAAGGGGACGAGTGCGCCCCGACGATCGTCCAGCAATTCAATCGCGTACCAGTAGGGCGTCGAGATGATCGCCTTGCCCGCACCCAGCGCGTAGGCGAGCGTTCCGGAAACGACCTGCGCTTCATGGCGGTAAGGGGTTATGTAAATGTCTGCGGCGCCAATGAACTCCACCATCTCCTCAGGACTGACGAAGCGATTGTGGAAGATCACGCTCGACTCCACTCCCACCTCTTTCGCCAGTGCCTGCAAGTGCGCACGATAGTTGTCACCTTCACGCCGCAGAATATGAGGGTGGGTCGCGCCCGCGACGATGTAAACGACATTCTTGTGTTTCGACAGGATCTGCGGGAGCGCCTCGATCACGTTTTCGATTCCCTTGTTGGGCGAGAGCAGGCCGAACGTGAGGAGAACGGCTTTCCCTTCCACACCGAACCGGTCCTTGTAGAAATTGGGGTCGAGGAAGGGCAGGTCCGGAACTCCGTGGGGAACCATGTCGATCTTGCTGCCCGGAACCTTGAAGATTTCCTGCAGGAACTGGGAGGAGAGCTGGCTCATCACAATCAGCCGATCTGAAAGCTCAGCAATCTGTTCCATGACCATCAACTGGTTTGGGTCGGGCTCGCGGAGGACCGTATGCAAGGTGGTCACGACGGGCATTTTCAGCCCGCGCAACAGATGCAAAATGTGGCTTCCGGCAGGGCCGCCAAAGATTCCGTACTCGTGCTGCAGGCAGACCATGTCGATATTGTTGAAGTTCAGGAACCGAGCGGCGTCTTCGTACGACGCGACCTCGTTCTGGTCAAGCGACCATCGGACCCGTGCGGGATAGTCATAGCCTTGTTCTATGTCGTTTACCGGCAGCGCCAACAATCGAGCCGTTCCGTACTCCGCGGCGATCGCGCTACAAAGGTCCGTTGTGAACGTCGCAATTCCACACTGGCGCGGCAGATAGTTCCCAATCACAGCAATTCGGCTCGGCAGGGATGGCTTCGGCTGTAGTCTCAGGCGAGAATCCAATCCTCCAGCCTGAACCAGTGGAAGCGGGTCGACGATTTTGAGCGGTGCCCGGGAAAGCCCGGTGTTTGCGAGTGACATGAGCCCCGGATTCGCTGGAGATGGAGCGGGTGAGGTTTCAGGTGTGCTCGATGCCAATATGTTGCGTAGGGCACTAAGTTCGGTTGAGCGCATCCAAGTTGTACGGACGATTCGTGTTTTTTCTAGTGTTCAACGAAAGGGGGTTCGGGAACTGGTCAAAATTGACCACATGCGCCTTCGGAGCTTCGGTGCTGGCGGCTCACGTAAAACCGAATACGCGGAGGTATGCCTCGTGAAGCTACGAGGGGTGAAACCTTGTGCCCCAAGGCTCCCGGGCGTACAGTAGGGCGGATTCAACATTGAAACCAAGGTCTCGGATTGATGCGATCGGGCAGAACTGATTCCAGGGCGAAGCTTCTCTTCCTCGCTGTTTTGTTGGTTTCGATAGTCCGTCTCGTATTGGCTCGACAGGACAATGAGACCAAGCCGGAATCCTGGTCCGGCGTCCTTGTGTCTAGCGCCTGCAACGCGGACGAAGCCTTTAACGAATCTCCCGAGTGCACCAGGAACGTCCCCGGTGCGAAGATCGCGCTGTATGACGACACGAACCGGGTCATCTACGGCATCGACGCGCAGGAAAAAGTAATCGCGCGCCTGGGCGACACGGTCACAGTCCGGGGAACACTTCATGGCGATACCATTCAGATGGCTTCTATCGAGTTGATGTCGATTGGCCTCGCGGTGGGCGAGAAGGCGCCGGCCTTTTCCGTTCGTGACCAGTTTGGCCGGACGCAGAGTCTCGCTGCCTTGAAAGGCGCCAACGGCACTGTTCTTCTCTTTTTCCGGTCCGCCGACTGGTGACCTTTCTGCAAAGGGCAGCTGGTGCAGCTGCAAAGTGCAATTCCGCGATTTGAGAAACAAGGCGTCAAGTTGGCAGCGATCAGCTACGACTCCGAAGAAATCCTAAAGTTTTTTGCTGAGCGGCACAAAATCGAATTCCCTCTGCTCGGCGACCCCGACTCGAAGATCATCAAGGCCTACGGCGTCTTCAACGCGGAAGCGACCGGGATGCAGAAAGGCTTCGCGCGCCCCGGCTATTTCTTCATCGATGCCAAGGGCACGATTCGAGAAAAGTTCTTCGAGGCGAAATACCGCGAGCGGCTTACGGGAAATAGTTTGCTTGCGAAGCTGTTTCCGGAATTGGGCCAGGAGGTCACAGAAACGATCGAAGCCCCGCACCTTCAACTGGCGCTTGAGCAATCCGATCACACCGGTGTTCCCGGGACACGCGTTACGCTGGCCGCCGAAGTGCGCCTACCCGTGGACGTGCACGTGTATGCCCCTGGCGCTCAGGGCTATAAGCCGATCAAGCTCGTGATTGACCCGATGCCCGAAATGGAGATGAAGCCGGCCCTGTATCCGCTGTCTAAAACCCTTTTCTTGCCGGTAATCAACCAGCGCGTTCCGGTGTTCGACGGGACGTTTCGGATCAGCCAGGATGTGAGAGTAAGCTCCGGGATGGACTTCGCCGCCTCGCTCGGAAAGGATGGAAAAACCTTTACGATCGCAGGCAAGCTGGAGTACCAGGCGTGCGACCAGACCAAGTGCTACCTGCCCACGTCAGTTCCGGTGAAATGGCAACTGCAAGTGTTTCCCCTCGATCGGACCCGCGCCCCAGTCGACGTTCGACACAAATAGCCAGGCGACTTGGAAATCTGGAACGTATTTGGAACCTTACCCCGATGAATTCGTCGATGGCAAAGGCCGTCGGGCGCACATTTGCCGAACGTCCACAATCGCCAGGCCGTCAGGGACGGTGATACGAGCTGGCTTGCTGAGAAACGCAACTGAACTATGCTGATTTCAGTGGAAACTGGATCTCGAGCATCTGCTCAAGGTAAATCTCACGTTTCGGACCCGCGAGCTGATGATCTGTGACATTCATCCATTTTCGGATGGCCTCATAACCCCGCTCGGCGCTCTCGTCATCCAACCTGGAGTAGGCACAGGCGACGGTGGCCGCGGGAAGCTGCTTCAGGTCGTAAAAACTCCGAAACGGTAGCTGGTGCTTCAGCGCCACAAAGGGCTCGCCTTCCAGCGAACCCGAGTCCGCGCAACTATGCCAGAGAACGCCCCGGGGGCTGCCGATGGATTGGGGCGGGAGGGCAGCCAGCAACTCCTGCTCGAACTGCAGAATGTCCGCATAGCTCCGCACTTTCGCGCGAACGGACGCGATAGGAGTGGCCGGACGACGCTTCACCACCACGGCAATCGGGTGTTTCGAATCATCCGTCTCTTCCAGCGCCGCGTCGATGCATTTCAAAGATTGCGTGGCCGTCTGGATTGACCGCTGAATTGTCCGTTTGAGTTTGGTGAGGACGTCTCGGCGATGCTCACTAGATCCCACTTTATGGATCAGATCGCGGGCATCGGCGAGCGATACTCCCAGACTTTTGAGGGCGAGGATCGCGGCCAACTCTTCTAGTTGCTGCGGACGATAGTTCCGGTAACCGGTGCGAGCGTCCACGCTGGCGGGCCGCAATAGGCCAATCTGGTCGTAAAAGCGGAGCGTCTTCGTGGAAACACCGCTCAAATTCGAGAACTCACCGATGCGGTACTGCACGTCCATGAAAATCTCTTTCCTTGGCAAGGTTGTTTAGAAACCCGATGTCATTTGCGTGGGATCGCATCGCACCCATATTTAGCTTGATCCTTCCCCTGTGCTGGAATGTTTTACTCGTACCGAGGAGGAAGGCTATGAACTTTCTACCAAAACCAGTTGGCTTGCTTCTGATCTCTTTGTTTCCGTTCGGCCTCCTACGACCTGCAGGGGCACAAACACGGGCGAAACCGGGAACAGAAGAAGACCCTAGGGCAGCCATCGAGGGTTACTTCGCCGCACATGCTCTAGGCAACGGCGAGTTTATCACGCAGACCTTCACGCTCGACGCCAAAATCCAATTCGTCGAAGGCGGTGAATCAAAGGTGTGGACACGCGACGAGTTTGCAAAACGGTTCTTGCAACCTGCGACGGACGAATACCGGAGGGTGCGTCGCGTCGAGAGGCTGGATGTTAGCGGCACGGCGGCCAGCGCCGTGGTTACGCTGGACTACCCTCAGGTACTGTTCACCGATCACATGTCGCTGTTGAAGATCGGCGGGCGGTGGAAGACTGTGAGCAAGGTATTTTCAGCCGATCGAAGGGACGCCGGGCAAGAAGCCATCAAGGAGACGCTGCGGGACTGGACTCTTCCGTTTGAACCAAGAAGAATTGCCGGCAACATCTATTATGTGGGCAGCAACCTGATCAGCTCATTCCTGATTGTGACCCCTGCAGGAAACATTCTGCTGGATACAGGCCCCATTCAAATGCTGCCGCAAGTGACAGCCAACATCGAGAAACTTGGATTTAGAACGCGAGACCTGAAGCTCTTGCTGAACAGCCACGCACATTTTGACCACTGTGGGGGCTTCGCAGAGATGAAACGCCGCACGGATGCGACCGTGATCGCGAGCAAACTCGACGGCGAGCTTATGATGCGCGGAGGGAAAGGAGATTTCTACTGGGGCGACGAGCTCGCGTACGAGCCGGTTACCCCAGACCGCATTGTTTCCGATGGAGATCGTATCGAGCTCGGCGGTGTGAGCTTGACCGCGCATTTAACCCCCGGCCACGCCAAAGGCTGCACCAGTTGGTCCATGCGGGTCCATGAGGACGGCAAGGACTACGACGTGCTGTTCCTGTGCGGCCTTACCGCGTCGCTGTACAAGCTGACCAATAACGATCAGTACCCTAACATTGTCGAGGACGAGCGCAGCACGTTTGAGAAGTTGCGCGGCATGCGCGCCGACATCATGCTTGCCTCCCACGGCTTCTATTTCGATCTGGCGGGCAAAGCTGCGCGGCAGAAACCGGGGTCTCCTAATCCATTTGTAGATAAGGGCGAACTTGGCCGGCATGTCGCGGAGATGGAAAAGGACTTTGAGCAAGCCTTGCAGGCCCAGGAAAGGCGGCGCTGACAGCGTGCGAGAAATCAACCGGGCCGCGGAGAGGGGCACGACTCCGGCGCCGACACCCTCTGGCAATGCCCGCGCCGGGCGCGCAATGGCAACACTATATCGCCATGATTCAAAGGCCGTCCTCGTCAAAGGGAATAGCTCGCCCTAGAATTGGAGGTACGGGACGGAACCGCCGATGAGGGTTTTGCCTCCCTTGGCTTGGGAATTTACTTGGTGCAGGAGCAACGGAAGCCGTTCGTCTCGGCTTTCCCTTGGTGTGTTGGATGGCGATTGTAGGTCCATTCCTTCCATCCCACGTTCATCTCCTTGACGAAGAAGCCATGCTCTGCCAACTGCAGAGCAACCTTTGCGGAAAGGTGTCAATCGTGTCCCCAGCAGTAGGTGACAAGTTCCCTATCTCTTGGCAGGGCCTGAACAGCCTTTTCTATTTCTGACTCCGGAACGCACCAAGCGCCGGGGATGTGTCCGTTGGCGAAAGCCTCGCGACCTCGCGTGTCGAGAAGAACGAAATCGAAGGTGTTTGCTTCGACCGCCTTGAGCACATCGTTTCTCTGTTTCTCGGCGCGAAGCTTGTGGGCAAAGTATTCATAGTTGGCACGAATGTCAGTAGAACTGAAAGTCATTACTGTCTCCTTGTCTCTTCTTGGGCGAGTGAAACGCCACAGTCAGCTCTAGTCGCAGTATCCGTCTCTCCCGCGAGCTCGGGCGTGCCTGGGGATACAAAGCCATGGCCTATTGATTGACCTCGAGAGCGATCGGTTGCCGAAAATCGGTTTGGAGGCAAGCAACCTCAGCCATGGCCCTAGCGTCAGAGACTCAGGTCGGGACGCCGCTATGCGGAAACACCCTGAAACTGATGAAACCCTAAGAGGCTGGAGCGCAATCGCCAAATACTTGGGTCAGCCCGTGAGCACTACTCAACGTTGGGCCCAAGAAGGGATGCCCGTGACCAGGATTGGTCGATACGTGGCCGCGTCGCCAGCAGAGTTGGAGCGTTGGCTGACGCGGGAAGTCGGTGCAAAGAAACCCGTTCACATTGCAAATCCGCAAGAGGACCTGGCGGAAGATCTCAAGCGCGGTCTTTTGGAGGCACGCCAAGCTAAACGAAAACGGGCCTAGCGTGTTCTCATCGTGCAGTAGATTCAATCGGCAAGGGGAGCTGGCGCTACGCTGACTATTCCTTGATCGATCCGGACGCGCCGGATCTGAACTTCGCGATTATTGGCGACCGTCCATCCTTGTATTATGTGCGCCTGGATAGTTAAGACGCCTACCATCGCGTGCTGTTCGGGCAAAGAATCAAATTGACGCTGAATCCGTGAGCGGCGCTCCAGGTGTTAGATGTCCAGGAGCTGCCTCCTTCGACCGGATTGCCGGCAACCCGAAAGCTATCCATGAATAGCCGTCGAGGACTCGGGGCTCGGGAGCCCTTGGGGATAATCTGTACTGAATGGTAAAAAAGTGTTAGCATCATGAACGATGGAACCGGAGAAACACTCGGGGCCTGCTGGCCGCCCACGCTCCTTCGACTTGGACAAAGCCTTGGAGGCAGCGATGCAGGTGTTTTGGCGCAAGGGCTACGAGGGGGCCTCCCTGTCCGACCTGACCAAGGCGATGGGTATCAACCGCCCCAGTCTCTATGCTGCCTTCGGTGACAAGGAAACTCTGTTCCGCAAGGCACTCAATCGGTACGACAGCGGGCCGGGTGCCTACGTGCGTGACGCTTTGAAGCAACCCACGGCGCGCGCAGTCACCCAACAGCTGCTGCGTGGAGCCGCCGACTTGCTCACCAATCCGCTCTATCCCTCGGGATGCCTGATGGTGCAAGGTGCGCTCGCGTGTGGGGAGACTGCCGATTGCATTCGCCAGGAGCTGGTTTCGCGGCGGTTGGCGAGCGAGGCTGCTGTACGCCGGCGCTTCAAACGCGCGAAAGCGGAAGGAGATCTCCCGGCCGATTCCAATCCCACCGACCTGGCGCGCTATGTGGTGACCATCTCCCAAGGCATGGCCGTGCAGGCCGCCAGTGGCGCAAGCCAGCAGCAATTGGAACGGGTGGTACGGACGGCGCTACGCGCTTGGCCGGAGTGAAAAGCAACACCCGCGCCCACACGGCCCTGGTTTCGCCGGCAAGCCGTTACTTAAAACTGGCCTTCGGCGGTGCGCACGTTGAGTCAAACCAGCGGCTGATGTACACCTCCGCATGGGCTTCACCGCAGTAATGCCGCGCTCCGGCCGCTCTGGCGGCCTCAGAATTCCATCGGTGCACGGTAAGCTCAGAATCTCCACATCGAATCACGAACCAATGGATGGGATTGCTGGTCACGATTCCACAGACTTCACATCTGAATTCCTGCAGCGTTGTCATGCGTTCGTTCCGTGTTTCAGCGGCTGATAAGATTGAGTCGCGGTGGAGGCCGGTCGCGGGTTTCGCGTCAGCACCGTCACGTCGGCGACTTTGCCTCTTCACGGTACCACGAAGGTGGGCACTTTGACCCCGCACCCAGGAGTCGGGAATGACTCCGCCCCCGGGCTCATCCATCACGGAAGGGTCGCACCGCGGAGCACTCAGAAAGAGCAGTGCCTGCGGCCCTGGTGGCAGCATCCGTGCTGGCGGCGGCAATGCTTTCCGGCACTTGGGAGCGAGCACACTGAGATATTGAGCGCGCCCCTCGAGTCAGGTAAACAACAGGTTCGACTTCGTCGTCCTGACGAACCAGTCCTGACGAACCAGTCACGACGAACCAGTCACGACGAACCAGTCATTCACCAACTATGCGACTTCCGTGGCCTCTCTGGTTTCTGACTCTTTTTTCGCCGAGAACGAAACCAAGACCCCTTTGACAATTACGTACAGCACCGGAATAAAGAAGAGGTTAAGGACGGTAGAGAACAGCATGCCCCCGACGATCGCGGTGCCGACTGAGTGACGACCGAGCATGCCGGCCCCGCTTGCGAAATAAAGGGGCAAGACGCCGAGGATGAATGCAAACGACGTCATCAGGATCGGGCGTAGCCGCAACTCAGCGGCCTCGATGGCAGCGTTTGTGATCGACCGGCCTTGCTCGATCAGTTGTTCCGCAAATTCGACGATCAGAATCGAGTTCTTCGCCGAAAGCCCGATCAGCATCACGAGCCCGATCTGGACGTAGACGTCATCCACCAGACCGCGCGCCGAGATCAACAGCAACGCGCCGAGTACTGCGGTTGGAACCGCCAGCAGGATAATAAACGGCAACGCGAAGCTCTCGTACTGCGCGGAAAGCGTGAGATAGACCACCAGAATGCCAAGGCCAAAGATGAGGATCGCCTTGCCGCCGGCTTCGACTTCCTCCAGTGCCAGCCCCGTCCACTGAAAAGACATCCCTTGCAACGTGTTCTGCTTCTCCAGTTCCTCCATCGCCTTCAGTCCCTGACTGGAGCTGTATCCAGGCGCGGCTGCGCCATCGATTTCGGCAGAGCGGAACAGATTGTAGTGGTTGATGACCTGCGGGCCGGAAGTCTCTTTCAGCGAGACGATGTTGCCGAGCGGCACCAAGCCGTTGGTGTCCGACCGGACGTAGTATTGCCGCAAGTCCCGTGCGGTCATGCGGAAGGGCTGATCGGCCTGCACGTAAACACGGTAGGAGCGATTATTGAAGTCGAAGTCGTTCACATACTGCGAGCCCATGTAGACGCCCAGCGCCTGCGAGACCTGGCTGATGGGAACGCCGATCGCCTTGGCCTTTTCGCGATCGATCTCGACCAGCTGCTGGGGATCGTTGGCCGTGAAGCTGGTGAACAGTCCCGTCAGGTCTGGTCGCTGGCGGCTGCCCGCAACCATCTTGTGCGCGACCGTGTCGAGGTCCTGCAGGGTATTGCGACCCAAATCCTGCAATTCAAACTGGAATCCGCCGAAACTGCCGATGCCGTTGATGGCGGGCGGTTCGAACGGCACCACGATCGCTCCTGGAACCGCGAATAACTTGGGAGCCACCCGAGCCACAATATCACTGGCAGCGTGCCCCTTGCCCCTGCGGTCGTCGATCGGCTTCAGGGGAGCGAAAATGAGCCCGTAGTTCGAGGAACTCCCACCCGTCAGCGAAAATCCTGGAACCGCGAAGGTGCCGAAAACGTCCGGGTCCGCTCGCAAGATCTGTTCCGCCTGCTTTGCGATATCGGTCGTGTAGGAGAGCGAAGCTCCCTGAGGCGCTTGGACCACCACGATGAAATAGTTCTGGTCCTCCTGGGGTACAAATCCGGTGGGGACGCGCACGTACATATAACCGGTGGCCGCCAAGCCGAACAAGAACAGCACGATCATCGCGTAGCGATAGTTCAGCACCCAGCCAATCACTCTTGCGTACCCGGTTCCCAGGCCGTGAATCGCGCCGTCCACGCCGTGGGCAAACTTCCTGTATCCGCGGGACAGCCAGCCGATGCCGGTCCAGTCGAGGACAGAATATTTGTGTTCTTCGTTGCGCAGCAGAATGGCCGCGAGCGCGGGCGAGAGCGTAAGCGCGTTGAAAAGGGAAATGGCGATCGAAAAGGCGATGGTCAGCGAGAATTGCCGGTAGAGGATTCCCGTCGTGCCCGGGAAGAAGGAAACCGGCACGAATACCGAGATCAGCACCAGCGACGTTGCCACCACGGCACTCGACACCTCCGCCATGGCGACCGACGTGGCACGGTGCCGATCCGTTCCATCCAGGTTTATGTGGCGCTGCGCGTTTTCGATGACCACGATCGCGTCATCGACGACCAGTCCGGTGGCCAAAGTAATTCCAAAAAGCGTCAGGGAGTTAATCGAAAAATCGAAAAGCTTAATGAAAGCAAACGTGCCAATGAGCGACACCGGAATGGTGACTGCTGGAATGATGGTGGCGCGCCAGTCCAACAGAAACAGGAAGATCACAAGGATGACGATCAGGACCGCTTCTTCGAGCGTCGTGATCACTTCCCGCACGGAGTCACCGACCACGGTCGTGGTATCGAAGGCGATCACATACTTGATTCCGGGCGGGAACGATTTGGACAGTTCCTCGAGTACGGCCCTGGCAGCCTTATCCACCTGCAACGCGTTGGCGTTTGAGAGCTGCTGCACGCCGACCCCGATGGCCTCGTGTCCACTGTACAGAAGGTTGGTGTCGTAGCTCTCGGCGCCGATCTCGGCGCGGCCAACCTCTTTAAGCTGGACAATGCCGTCGCGAGTGTTCTTGAGGATGATGTTCTCGAATTCTCGCGGATCCGAAAGTCGCCCTACCACGCGCAGGGTCACCTGGAAATTCTGTTTTGGATCGGCCGGGGGACGGCCGAGCTGGCCAGCCGGGATTTCGACATTCTGTTCCTGGAGCGCCGAAACCACATCGGCTGCCGTCAGTTGGCGGGTGGCGAGCTTGGTAGGATCGAGCCAGATGCGCATGGCATACTTGCGCTCGCCAAAGATCACTACATCACCCACGCCGGGTATTCGCTTGAGTGCGTCCTTGACGTAGACGTCCAGATAATTCGAGATGTACTGATTCGAAAGACTGTTGTCGGGCGAGTAGAATCCCGCGGCAAACACAAAATTGGGATTCGCCTTCGTGATGGTTATGCCGGTGTTCTTGATTTCCTGGGGAAGGCGGCCCTGAGCAGTCGCCACCCGGTTTTGCACATCGACCGCGGCGATGTTGAGGTCATACCCGGTGCGGAAGGTTACGTTGATGCTGCTGGTGCCGTCGTTCGAACTGGTCGAGGTGATGTAGTGCATGCCCTCGACCCCGTTGATCTGTTGCTCCAGTGGAGTCGTGACCGCCGACTCCACCACTTGCGCATTGGCGCCAACATAGTTGCTGGTCACGGTGACCTGCGGAGGCGCCAGGCTGGGATAGAGCGAGATGGGCAGGCCGGGGATGCAGACCGCGCCTGCGAGAATAATCAGCAGCGCGCATACCGTCGCAAAAATCGGCCGTTTTATGAAAAAGTCAACCAAACCTGCACCTCTCTGCGGTAGCTCCGGGGTGAAAGCCTAATCTGGGCCGAACGGGTTAGCTGATCGGCTGGACGGGGGTGCCGTCGATGAGGAACTGGATGCCGGACACGATCACTCGGTCTCCAGGGTTCAGACCACCGGTCACTGCATAGACGTTGCCCACTGTGTCACCCAGGGTGACCGCGCGCTGTTTCGCGACCGTCACGTTGTCGGTTGCGGTCGCCACATAAACGAATGATTGGCCCCCGATGCGCGTGACCGCCAGGACCGGTACGGTGGGGCTGGGAGCCGTGCTCCAAACAACCCGCGCCTTCACCAGTTGAGCGTTGCGGAACCGGTCGAGCGAGGTATGAACAGGCGCTTTCACCAATATGCCCTGCAGCGCATTGTCCACCTGTTGCGAGATGAAATTGATCTTGGTACTCTCGATCGGTTCCCCGCCGCTGGTGACAATCTGCACCGGAAGCCCCATGCGTATGTCGGCGGCCCGCTCCGTGGGAATATAAAGATAGGCTTCGAGCTCCGCGTTCTCGTCGACCGTGGTCAATAGCGTTTGGGGCGCGACGTAGTCGCCGACGTGCACCGGAACGTCGCCAACGATGCCGGGGAATGGGGCTGTCAGGTTGTAATACGCCAACTGGCGCTGCTGCGTAACACGCGCCGCAGTGGAAGCCTCCCAATCAGCCTTGGAATTCTCGTAAGCCTGCAGGGCAAGTTCGTAGTCCCGCTTGCTGCTGACTCCTGACCCGTATAGCTGGCGTTGTCGTTCCAGTTCCCGCTGGTTGTAATCGAGCGTCGCTTTCTTTTGCGTTTCGGTGCTACGCTGCTGGTCGACCGTCGCCTGTTGCTTGAGCGGATCGATCGTCATCAAAACCTGTCCGGCGTGCACCTGGTCTCCGGACTTCACCAGGATCCGCGTCAGCGAGCCGTCGACCTGCGGCTGGATGCTCGCCGAGCGCCGCGACTTGACCGTCGCCACGTATTCATCCATTCGCGGCACAGGCGCCAGCTTCACAGTCTCGGTCTTCACCGGAAGCGGTTGCGGAGCAGCAGTCTTGGCTTCGGTTCTGCTGCATCCGGAACTTGTGAGTACGGCGACGCCCACCAGCACGGGAAATACAATGTCTGCAAGCTTTCTCAGTTTGACCATCCCCTAGACCCTCCGGTGTTGCAATAAAAGATGCTTCCCGCGCCCCGACAGATTCAATTATGTGTACCGAAAGGTATGAAACTGCCAGTCCGATTCCCTCGCACCATCATCCTCGGTTGTGCGGAGCCCTGTTCGGCAGAAACGGGCATTGTCGGCCACCCGCGCAGACTCCGAAGCTTCCTCCCGCAGCGGCCTCAATCAAAATCCTCGCGCGGGGGACCCAGGAGAGGGTCGATGGTTCCGGCAGGAAATCGCCATTTCGTGGCAGCCAAAAATCAGTCTGCTGGGAGAACGATCGGGTGCGGAAGGCTTGTACGTCACGATGTGCCGCGGAATCTCGTGCGGCTCTCGGCACCGGCGATGGCCAAGGGTCCTCGTGACCGGTGGAACTGGAAAAGATATTCGTCGTTTATTTTTCCCCGGGCGGAATCGATCCGCCGGTCTGCTGCATAAGGGACGCAAGATTCGCCACCCCCCAGTGGTCGGTGATCCTGCCGTTTTGGACGCGCATGACGTCGACGGTCTCCAACCGGACCTTGCGGTGAGTGGGAGCGACCCCAAGAAATGGCCCTGCATGCGTGCCCCCGTAGGTTTCATACGTCGTCACTCGATCGCCGTCGGCAAGCTGCCAGTGGATCTCGGCATGAAAGTCCGGGAACGCGGCGCGAATGCAAGTGTAGAGTTTTCGTACACCCGCCTTGTCTGCCGTGGTGCCCGGCTGCGTTGTGTGATCGATGAAATCGTCCGCGAAGAGTTCGTCAAAAACATCGAAGTTTCCCGAGTTCTGGACCTCTTCGATATTCCGGCGGACAACGTCTTTGGCCGCCTGGGACGCAGTGATGCAGCGCATTTGGCTGATTCTCTTGCGATCCATGGATGGGTCGATTGAGCATGAGAGATGGTCCAGGTAGGCACCGAGCACATCGCGCTGGAGTAGGAGACTGGCGAATCTGCCTTCCCGAACGATTTCGACCAGGCCGGCCGCCTCGAGCTCTTTCGTGTGGTGGGAAAGCGTCGCGGCGCTGATTCGGTGGGCTTTGTGTAGCGTAGCCCATGGCATCGGACCTTCGCATGCCCCAATCTCTTGAAGAATCCGACCTCGTCGCGGTTCGGCCAGAGCTCGTGCGATTCGCGCAAGCTGACGGCTCGTCAATCGCCCATTTTGAGATACTGCCATGGCTACAACTTCCTCCTGACCGATTGCGCTGGCCATTCAAAACAGATGCAGCGCAAACGATGCCCGCCAGTGCACACTCACGAGTTGTCTCAGACCCGAAGGAGCAGGCGATTCTGACGACGCGAGCGAAATTGGCGGCAGATCGCGAACTCGTTCGGGGTTGGCGGCTGACATCGAGACTTCTTCTCCTGGCGGCGATTTTCACCGGGGTGTGCCCTACCCCCACAATCCGCGCAGGCGAAGCAGAACACAAACCGCGCACACGATCGAGACAATCGCTATTACAGTGACAATGACGGCGACGTCACTCGCATTGCGCTCTGTATCCGGATCCAGATAGCGAATCGTCAACCAGACTTCCCGCTCCGAAACGGCCTCTTCCTCTTTCGTTTTGTTCTGCTCAGCATTCTTCTCCACGTTGCACCTCCCCTACTCCTTCGTGGCCTCGCAGAGGTTGCTGCCTTCGCTCATGACGTCGTTGCTGGGATCGACCATTGGAAGGCCAATGCGGTCTGTGCTGGGGCACGCGCGAGCTGTTTTGCTCGTTGTATTCATGGTTGCGTACCTGCCAACAGGGTCATTCATCTCGTTTGCCATAGAACAACTGCTGTAACGATCAGCCAGACCAGAAAGACAACGCGGAGCGTGCGAGCCGCTGTGGTTCTGCTCATACGCATACGGCCTCGAGTTTCCCGCGGATCGGGCCCACGTCCCCCCTCCGTGTCGTCCGAGGAGGTGCAACGGGGATGCCAAGATGCAACCGCCGTCGGTCGATGAAGCTGAGACCTGGGGCCAGGACGCAGCGAAGGAGCGTCAAACGCAGTTGCTCGCTGAACTGTGTCTCGTGCAAGCGGGCCAGCAACGAGCAGTGTGACCACATCACGCCGCTGCAAATTCTCTTGTTCATTTCGGTCTGTCCGGCAAAACAGGTGGTGTTGAGGCGGATTTCTTGCGCATATGAACAGTAGCGCCGCTTCGCTCGAAGCGAACTTCATCCATGAGCGTTTTCATCAGGTAGATTCCACGCCCGTGGGTGAACTCGACGTTCTCCGGGGCGGTGGGGTCCGGGGCTGCGCTGTTCTCGAACCCTTGCCCTTCGTCGCTAACGGTGAGGAAAACTTCGCCATCGAGGCCGCAGCGACAGCTGACTTGAACACGCTTGTGAGGATCCTCGCGGTTTCCGTGAATCACGGCGTTCGCCAGGGCCTCACGCAACGCGATTTCAATGTCAACTTCACTTCCGTCTGCGTCTCGAAACTTGTGGACGAAGATCATGAGCTGATCTGCGAAGGGGGAAATTGCCGCCACTTCACTTGGCAGAGACTGCCTGAGCTCCACATAGGGGCTGCACTCGGAAGTGCGGGGCAAAACGGCGAGCGTATGTGTTTGGACCATGACTTCGGACCCCACCTGGTGCTTCCGCGCCATGCCCTGAACAGAAAGCAAGGATCATGCCAAGCGCATGCCACGCCAAGTGATTGAATCTGAGGAGCCACTGGGGAAGGGTGGTGACGATGGCTCGAAGTGTTAAAAGTGTCGAATCGGTCTTGACAGAGCTGGGCCACCACCTTGGGTGAGGACAGCGATGGAAGGCGGACTGGCGAGGCCGGCACGAATGCCACCCTCAGGATTGCATTCTGGACGATGGGTTCGCTCGTCTTGGTTCGCTGGTTGCGGAACGAGGCGAGTCCTCGATACTTTGTCCGCGTTGCCTGTCGGGACTCGATTTTGGGCGAGCCGGTTCAGTCTTGGCCTGTTCGTTGTTCCGCCTCAACAGAATTTGCAGGAGAGTCGTCGCTCGCGCTCCCTCGGAATCGGCATAGGAGCTGTTGCACGATGTGCTTGGTAAACACGCCACGGCAGCGGAACGTTGCTCCGTGGCGCATTAGTTCGAGAAGAGCGTCCTCGCCGTCCCGGCTGATGCAAGTCAGGTTTCCCACATCAATGACCAACTGACGTCCACCCAGATCGGCAGCGAGCGCTTTCCACGCTTTCTTGAGCTCGGTGATCCAAGGCACGATCAGCTTCCCTTCAAGCACCAACCGGCACTGCGCAGAGGTATCGAGGATCGAGATTTTCAGCATGGTGGGTTGACAACCCAGGAAAGCAAGGCGCATGCCAAAATACGGTCTGTGTAAGTCAATGAAACTTAAGCCATAGGAGAAAGCGCCGCAGGCTCATGTTGAAACTGTCGAAGTCCGTCTTAACAGCGGAAACTCGAAGACATGCAGGAAGAATCGCGCAAGGCCGGGCTTCGGGCGGCCGTGACCGATCAATGATGAAGATCGCCGAGAACAACTGGACTAGTGGAACGATCTCCTAAAGAAAAGACGGCGTTTGCCCGCGTTCAGCCCATGTGCCTCGTCGTGCTTTCGCGCAGCCGGAGAAGCTGTTTCTGGTGATGCCGTCCATGCACCAGATGAAGCTTTCTCCATTGGGGCGCAGTCAGCGGGCCCAGAATCGGATGGTCGAGCAGCCGGACCCGGCGCCCGAAGCGCGCTTCACACTCGGCGATGATCGCATCCATCGCCACGATCTTTGCCCCGATCTCATTTCGCACCTTCTCCGCCGGCAAGCCTTTCGGCTGCGCCACCGCAGGTGCTTTGCGTCCGGCGGGCATGTGACCCAAGCCCACGGCGACCCAGGTCCGTACGCGATGCGCCACCGAGGCCCGCGAGGCCAGCGGCTTTCCTCTTGTCATGACTCTCTCGAATCCCTTGATCGTTCCGGTGTAGGTGAGATACAGATGTTCCAACACTTCCGCCGCGCACCACTTGCCCGGGGGATGCCAGCTCAATTGCTCCGTGGACATGCCTTCCACCGCCGACTCCAGAGACTGTTTCAACTTGTCCAAGCGGATATCCATGGCGCGGCTCTCGCATTTGCGCGGGTTTCCGCTAGATTAGCAGCCTAGGGGATGGATCAGAACGAATAAATGTGACTCGAATACAGCCGCCCGCTGTTGAAGTCAGGAAAACTGCTTTGGATTTATGCCGAGCTTCTTTATCCGATACAGGAGCGTGGTGCGATTGACACTCATGCGTGCGGCAGCTCCCTCGGTGCCACCAATGCGGCCTTTGCTCTCGCGCAGGACGCGCACGATCTGGTCGCGCTGTTCATTGTCATGTTCGTCGGCGGTGCCTTTCGCAGCGGAGTTATGCAAGGCGCTGATGGTTTCTTTCACAATTCGAGTGATCTGTTCTCCCTCCCGGTGGGCCGCGTCCCGAGCAGGTTCGTCGATGCTCAATTTGCGCAATTCCGGGAGTGGTACCTCGAGCGATTTGCCGCGGGTGAGGATGACGGCGCGCTCAATCAAATTTTCCAGCTCCCGGATGTTTCCGGGCCAGGCCCAGTCGGTGAGCGCTCGCAATGCACCCGCTGGAATGGCTTCGACGTTTTTCTGCATTTGTCTGGAGAATTTTTGAACGAAGTAACGCAGCAGCAAGGGGATATCTTCCCGGCGTTCCCGCAGCGGTGGAATGCGAATCGGAAACACGTTCAGCCGGTAAAACAAATCGCTGCGAAATTCGCGGACTGCGATCATCTTTTCCAGGTCCTGGTGGGTTGCGGCCACTAGGCGTACATTTACCTTTCGCGTGTGGGTGCTGCCCAGGCGCTCGAATTCCCGCTCCTGCAAAGCCCGCAACAGCTTCGGCTGGATTTCAAGCGGGATGTCACCAACTTCGTCGAGAAACAGCGTGCCTTGGTCGGCCAGCTCCAGTCGTCCGATCTTTTGGCTTATCGCGCCCGTGAAGGCGCCCTTTTCATGTCCAAACAATTCGCTCTCCAGCAGACCGGTGGGAATGGCGGCACAGTTGAGCTTGACCAATGTGCGATCTTTGCGCCGACTGTGGTCGTGAATGGCACGAGCGATCAACTCTTTCCCCGTCCCGGTCTCGCCGAGCAGAAGGACTGTCGAATCGCTGGGCGCGACGGTCTCGACTAGTTCCAGAACGTGCTTCAGGGCCGAACTGTTCCCGATGATCTGGTCAAAGTTCAGCTGGCTGCGGATCTCTTCTTCCAGATACAGCTTTTCCTGGGCAATCTTGTCCTTGAGTTCGGAGATCTCGCGGTAGGCAAGTGCATTTTCAATGGCGATGGCGACCTGGCCCGCTACCTCAGTAAGAAACTCGGCATCGCCCTCGCTGAAATGCTCTTCGCGCTTCCGCGCAAGACCGAGTATGCCGAGTGCGCGTCGTCGATTGACCAGAGGAACAAGACAGAGGGTCTTGAGTCCTTCGCCGAGGAAGATCTCAGCCACCTCGGGACCGAGCTCGGCCGGGTCAAACTGGTTCATCGTGACCGGCTTGAGCGTCGCAAAAGCCCTCGCGCTGGCTCCGTTGTGAGAAATGAGCTGTCCCTGGTGCAAAAAACCCTGGCTGCTCGGGAAATCAAGGGCGTGAAACCGAAATTTGCCACTGTCGGAATCCAGTAAGCTAATTGCCACAAGATCGCATTGCATCACTTGGCGAACGCTCGCTGAGATTGCGCGCAGTAGTTTGGGTAGGTCCAAGTTGGAGGTGATCCGATTCGTCAGATCGAGCAGCAGTTTGAGCCGGGCATTTTGGCGCTCGAGTTCCAGCCGTGCGACCTGGGATTTCCTGAGATTAAGGCCATCATCAATGGCCAGCGCAACCACCCGTGAGACCAACTGTAAAAAACTGACATCTTCTGAATGATAGGCATTGCGATCGCGGCTGGCGAGGCCCAGCACACCTAAGCGCCTGTGGGCCGTGGTCAATGGAACGCGAACCAGCGAGCCTAGACTGAAACCGGTCGTCTCAAGCAATCGTTTTAGGCGCGGGAACCGGCCGTCTCGGCTCCAGTCGGCGATGTGAAGCGGTTCCTGCGTGTGGTAAACATGCCAGATCGATGTCTCCTCGATCGGCATATCAGGGAAGGGAATCGGCCCCTTCCCCCACACATGCCATTCAATCTGTTCGGAACTCTCCTTAAAGACAAGTACGTCCAGATGATCGAAACTGATCAGTTCGACCAGCTGGTCAGCAAGAAGTCGTGACAGTTCCTCCGGTTCGCGGCAGGCGGAGAGTGCCTTAGCGATACGGAACAGAGCTTCATAGCGCTGGGTATCGGTTCCCAACGCGAGCTGCGAGTCGGTGCTCATAACGATGATGAGGTGGCTCGACGCACATTCCTCTCGAAAAACCACAGGCCAACACGATGTGATGACTCATCTCGGCGGGAGGTCGCAGTTTTCAGCCTTTCTCGGGTCTGCCAGACCGGTCGGTCCTCGCTTATTGGTTCCCCATCCCATCCAGTGGCGACTGTACACGTCGGGCGGCGCTTCGGTGTCGGGAAGCAATTGACATTTTTTCGACTTTGACACCTGTTCCCAGTCTGTGTTTTTCGAACAACGTTGTGCTTCAGCGAATTAGCAGCGAAGGTCCATGCCCTGTCATTGGGAACGTCAGTTGCGGTTGTTCCGGGGGAGACGGCAAGACTCCAAAATTGAAAGCAGTGATTTGTAATCGTCGCTGAAATGGCGATGAGGACGGAGCGAAGGGACCTCAGATGGAGACCCAAATGCAGCGGAATGAGTCGGACAGCGATCATGGTCGCAGGCCTCATCTGCGTGCTGGCCTTGGGTGCGAGGTCGCAAGAAGCTCGCTCGGAGGTCAGCCTGCAGGGCACGGGTTTTTTTACGAAGGACTCCACCGGTCAGGCCACGGATCTGGAGGGTGAAGATGAGCCAGAAGATTGAAAACAAGAACAACCCTTAATGTCCTTGGAGTGAGCGCACGACGAGAAGGAGGAGAAGCTATGGCCAGCAAGCATTTGCGGTGGTCTCCACCGCCTGAGCCTGCCCCCTTGGGCACCGCCGGGACCGACAGGCTCGCAGAAATCGTCGTCTTCGTCGATGGCCGGACCGAGACTGCGGCCATCCTGGAGTTTTCCGGCGCACTCGCCCAGGAGCACGGCGCGCACCTGATCGGCGTATTCATGCAGCCCGAGCCCGCGCGTACCCAGTCGGAGACGTTTGCCCGCGGCGAGGGCATCCTCGGTGTGATCGAAGCGCACCGAGCACAACTCGAGAGGATCGAGGCGGATCACCGGAGCCAGTTCGAGGACATCGTCGGCAGTCACGGAATCCGGCCGGAGTGGAGATCGTTGCCCTACTTGAGCAGTGAGGTAGCTGTGCATGCGTACTACGCGGACATGGTGGTCATTGCCCGCCCGGATCGAGCGGGCGAGACGGCCGGTCCGCCTGGCCTGGCGGAGTCTCTCGTCCTGACCTCCGGCCGACCGATCATCATGTTCCCGCCGGGCAGCGGGGTATCCCGGATCCGCCGCATCCTGGTGGGCTGGAACTCAAGGCGCGAGGCTATCCGGGCGGTGGCGGACGCCCTGCCATTGCTTGTAAGGGCCGAGGCGGTCGAGGTCTTGGTCGTCGACCATGAGCGCCACCCGGCGGGTCACGGCCAGGAACCGGGGGCGGATATCGCGCGCCACTTGGCGCGTCACGGTGCGCAGGTCGAGGTGCAGAGCCGGTCATCGGGTGGAGAAGACATGGGCCGTTTTCTGCTGTCGCAGGCTGTCGCTTTCGGCGCCGATCTAGTCGTCATGGGCGCTTATGGCCACTCCCATCTGAGCGAGTGGGTGTTCGGCAGCGTCACGCGGACCGTCTTGCGTGAGGCCGGCCTCCCAGTCCTGATGTCCCGATGAGGGTTGGTCCTGGCTGAACCTCGGCAAAGATCCGAAGCGTTTTTGTGAGAGCAGCGTCGGGCTTCCTCCCATCACGCATCTTGGCAAAATCGCCCACGCCTGTCAGTGCCGAGTTCGACAGTTTCGACACTGGTTTCCTTCGATCTTTGCCACATTGTGCGACCGAACGGTCTCTGCCGTAATCTGATCGAGATATGCAGAGACGGTTTGGACACCGGCAGCGCCCTCGCGGGAAAGCAACATGCGGATCCTAGTCGTAGGTGCAGGCGCGATCGGTGGGTATTTCGGAGGCAGGCTCCTTGATGCCGGGCATGATGTGACTTTCCTCGTCCGCTCGCGGCGCGCAGTCGAACTGGCGAGCACCGGCCTGGTCATCCGGAGCCGATTCGGAGATACCACCGTTTCGAATCCGCCCACCACGGTTGCCGAAAACCTTCGTCAGGTTTTCGATTTGGTGTTGGCGAGCTGCAAAGCCTATGACCTGGAAGGTGCGATCGCGTCCTTTGCGCCGGCAGTTGGGCCGGACACCGTGATCCTGCCTCTGCTCAACGGCATGCGTCACCTCGAAATCCTGGACGCGCATTTCGGTGCCGGTCAGGTGCTCGGCGGCCAGTGTCTGATTTCGGTGACCCTCAACCAGCGGCATGAGATCGTTCACCTCAATGAGACGCACAATCTGTCCTTTGGCGAACGGGACGGTGCTCGCTCCGCACGCGTCGAAACCATTGCGTCGGTCCTGTCGAGCGGCAATTTCGAGGCCCGGCTGAGCGAGGCCATTCTTCAGGAAATGTGGGAAAAATGGGTTTTCATCGCGACCAACGCGGGAATCACCTGCCTGATGCGTGCTGCGGTTGGCGACATCGTGGCCGCCGGAGCCGCCGACCTGGCCATCGGTCTGCTCGAAGAGTGCGCCGCGATTGCCGCCCAACAAGGCTTTCCCCCGAGCAGTCGCTTTATGCAGCTGAATCGAACCGTCTTTGCGACCGCCGGTTCGCGGCTTACAGCTTCGATGTTGCGAGACATCGAGCTCGGCGCGCCGACTGAGGCCGATCATATCGTTGGGGATCTGCTGCGGCGTGGTGACGAGAGCGCCCGTTCACTGCTGCGCATCGCCTATGCGCATTTGAAGGCGTACGGGTCTCGCCGCGCGCGCGAGATGGCGTTGAATGACAAGGCCGGCTGAAGGCCGCACGAACTCGAAGAGAAAGGTGGCTTCCCATGACATCCCAGCAAGTATTCGTGAAAGTCGCGATTCATTCTTGGCGACTGGTGGTGGAGAGAGCGGACAAGATATTTTCAAATCGCACCGAAGACCAGCTCTCGCAACAGGTGGCACCGGGAAAGAATCGTCTCATTTATGTCTGGGGGCATCTCACCGCGATTCACGACGCGATGTTTCCCATTCTGGGCCTGGCAGAGCGACTGCATCCCGAACTGGATGCCCTCTTCGTCTCGAACCCAGATACAACCGCCGTGCAACTGCCTGCTCGACGGGAGCTCAAAAAATATTGGGACGAAGTGAACGGCAAACTCCTTTCGCAGTTTGCAAGTCTTTCTGCGGATGAATGGTTGCTGCCCCACCGCGCGATGTCGGAGGAAGACTACGCCAAAGATCCCACCCGGAACCGGCTGGCTGTCCTACTCAGTCGAACGAACCATATGTCTTACCACCTGGGGCAGGTGATTCTAGCTCCCGAATAGATCGCCGGAGGGCGGAAGATGGCGGATGGGGCCCCGACTTGTTGCGTATAAGGCGGGGTTGCCCCCACACGCGGATCCCTGCGTCCTGGGCGACCGCTGTGCATCTAAGTCCCATGGAATTCAGGCAACTTGGTTATTCCGGGCTAAAGGTTCCGGTTCTCAGCTTCGGCTGCGGAACCTTCGGCGGGCGCGGGCTTCTCGCCGGCTGGGGCAACAGCGATGTAAAGGAAGCCACCCGCCTGGTGGATATCTGCCTCGAAGCCGGAGTCAATTTCTTCGATACGGCCGACGTTTATTCTCAAGGTGCGTCCGAAGAAATCCTGGGCAAGGCCATTGCCGGCCGCCGCCAGGCCGTTCTCATTTCTACCAAGGCTACATTCTCCATGGGCGACGGGCCCAACGATCTTGGCTCTTCCCGCTATCATCTGATACAGGCGTGCGAGGCCAGCCTCCGCCGTCTGGGAACCGATTCCATCGACATCTACCACCTGCACGGCTTCGATGCGCTTACGCCCGTCGAAGAAGCCCTCAGGACTCTCGACACGCTGGTCGAATCCGGCAAAGTGCGTTACATCGCTTGCTCCAATTTCTCCGGATGGCATCTGATGAAGTCGATCGCTGTCTCGGAAAGATACGGCTGGGCGCGCTACGTGGCGCACCAAGCCTACTATTCGCTCATCGGCCGCGATTTTGAATGGGAACTGATGCCCCTGGCGCTCGATCAGAAAGTCGGGACCATCGTCTGGAGTCCTCTGGGCTGGGGCCGCCTGACCGGCAAAATCCGACGCAACCAGCCGCTGCCAAAAGTAAGCAGGCTGCACTCGACCGCCGAGCAAGGTCCGCCCGTTCCGAACGAGTATCTCTACCAGGTCGTTGATTCTCTGGACGAAGTGGCGCGCGAAACCGGCAAGACCGTGCCGCAGATTGCGTTGAACTGGCTGCTGCAGCGTCCAAGTGTGGCGAACGTCATCATCGGTGCTCGCAACGAGGAGCAGCTGCGCCAGAACCTGGGCGCGGTTGGATGGAACCTGAACCACGATCAGGTCGCTCGGCTCGATGCCGCCAGCGAAGTAACGCCGGCATATCCCTACTGGCACCAGCGCCAGTTCGTCGCGCGCAATCCACTGCCCGTAGCAGAGACGGCTTGACCGGGCTACAGCAAATACGGAACCTGACTGCTTTCCGTCCCGTTTCTCCGCGCCGGGAGGCGTAGTCGATGTTGACCGTGAACCCGGTAAGGTGCGGGAGAGTAAAGCGGGCCCCGTCACGTTCGACCCGTACAGGGTGCTGTCCAGCAGGGGAAGTATTCGGGATTTACGGCTTTTGGGCACGTCCTGCACTGGCTTCGATCAATTGCTGTACCGGCGCAACGACCATGAGCAGCAGATCCGCCTTGGGAATCTTTGCCTGATCAATCAGCGTGCCTTGCTGGACTCTCCATGACTCCGGGGAGGATTGGGATCGATCCAGGTAGTCGAGCGCGAACAGGCCAGCCACTCCGAGGGTGGAAAGCTCTTCGGAAAGGGGTGCGAGTTCGTGCAGGAGAAAAGATTGCTCCAGGAGAGGACGTAGCCTCGCATCGTTATCGCGCCAAGCGGTGAGCAGTGTTCGAATCTCTTTTTCGGCGGCCTGGTCCTGATATCCACTTGCGATATAGGCCTGCACGGAATCCCGAAAACGTCGTGCCAGATCGCTCTCCGGACAAGCTGTGTCCACCAGTCTGTTCAGAGGGCCTCGAAAGTCCCAGACGGTCTTCAGACTATTCATGCGCGTGTAATCCTTCACCGGCTCGACCAGTTCTGCAAGAGTGCGAAGCGGGGCAATGTCGTCGGTTCCAGCCATGCGATACAAGGAAGTGAAGGATCTGTGGGTTAGGCCAAGCCACTGGAGCCGCCAGCTTAACGCGCCCAGTCTTCGGTACATCGAGTCCGGATCTAGCACAGCGGGCGGAGACCACAGTCGTTCTGCGATCGCAGCGTTGCGCGGCCAGATTCTGGAATCGATGTTCTCGCCCGTAACCCATTCCGACCACATGCACGCCTCGCCGCCAAGGATGCGACTCTGCTGCTCTGGATTCAGCGAGGCAGCCGCGCCGCTCATCGGGTCCACGGCATAGTGCCGCGCAGCGGGCCACATCAAATCCAAGTAGTAACCGAAGGACAGCAGGCCGCGGTAGCCTTGCTGGGCGGCGGTCGCCAGGGACTGTTGCCCGCGCCAGGACTGCACGACGACGGTCTTGGGTAAATCAGGATGCAGGACTTCATCCCATCCCATCATGATCTGGTGGTGCTTGCCCAAAATCGTCTGCAGACGTTGATTGAAGAATGCTTGCAGATCCTGGTTGTTTTTCATCCCGTGAGCATGGATGAATTCCTGGATTTTCGGGTTGGCGTCCCACTGATGGCCGTCGACCTCGTCTCCGCCAATGTGAAAATAGTCGTCCGGGAAGAGCCTGGCCATCTCCGCAATGAACCGATCGATGAACTTGTAGGTTTGTTCCCGCGTTGGATCCATGACAGCGTCAGCTGCTCCGGGCTCGATCTTGTAGGGCCCCGGCCCGCTCGCCAGCGCCGGATATCCGGCAAACAATGAGCGGCTGTGGCCCGGCATCTCGAACTCGGGTACCACCCGGATGCCGCGGTCATGAGCGTAGGCCACCAACTCGCGAATCTCGTCCTGCGTGTAATACAGCCCGTCGGATCCTGCTTCCTGCAGCTTGGGGAAACGCTTGCTCTCGACCCGAAAACCCTCGTTGTCGTACAGGTGCCAGTGAAGAACATTCATTTTCACCGCTGCCATTCCATCGAGGTTGCGCTTGAGCACGTCGAGCGGAATGAAGTGGCGGCCAACGTCAACCAGGAGGCCGCGCCAGGCGAACCGGGGCTGATCCTTGATCGTTACAGCCGACACGACGAATCCGTCTGTGGATGTCTCTACCAGTTGAAGGAAGGTTTGAAGCCCGTGCAGGATGCCCAAAGCACCGGGTGCAGTGAGCTTCGCACCCGACTCATTGACCACCAGCTCGTACGATTCATCCGCATCGAGTTTTTGTACTCTCTCACTGCCGTGAACGGAGTGGATCAGCAGGGTCGGATTGGCCCCGTCGGCCGGCCTCTGTGTGAGCGGGATTCCCGTTTGGCGGGAGAGCTCGGCCATAAACCTGTGAACTCCGCGTGCGATCATTGCATCCCTAGAACCTGCGATTGCAACGGAAAAAGATCGATCAACTGGCAGATGACCAATCCCCGCTTGCACGGAGGATGGCATGGGCATGAGGTTCGGTCCGGGCTGGGTTTGTGCCACAGCGCGAAATGCGAGCAGAAGAGCCGCACTGGCGATCAGCAGGATTCGCATAGTCTTCCAAGGGTGCAAGGCTTCAGAGTGGAGCGGTCCAGTGTAATTCACCGATCCGGCCACGACATCCCTGGCGCGAGGCTTGTGCGACACGACATGTCCACGGCGGCAACGTCGTCTGATTTCTGGATTCACGGTCTCATTTCCGGGATCAATTCCCCTTCGCCGCCTCTGGTCACCCGTCGAAGGAACTGTAGCTTACGAAGCCAGGCTGCAGGCCGGTTTGGCGATGTGCTTGCTGTATCGACAACATATAACGTCAAAGAGGGGCCGCAGGCCGAACCTGCATGTACCGGACGTCTGGAAGTTCCTGATTTTATGGTTGCGCCTCGGGCCCTGCCGACGGCCCACGCCAGGGCGACCGCAAAGCCCGAAGCCAGTTACGAAGGTTACGGCCAGCGAGCTGGCTAACCGAGGTGATGGCCACCCACCTGCCACAAGCTAACGAACGCGTACCGCAAGCCCGCACGCGCCGAACCAATGTGTCAGGAGGCAACCCGTTGCCCGAAATCACCGATCGTCTCGTCCCGGCGGCTAAGCCGCTAGCCATGCCGGCCCTGCTGCTCGCGATGCTGAATGCATCGAGTCGAGTGAGCGACCTGATCTTCTCTCCGGGAACTTTCCCGCACGTGGAGCTGAGCGGCCAGCTGCGTCCGGTCAAGCTTCCGGGGCTGCAACCTCTCACTCCCGACGACTTGCGACGCATGGCTGAGGAGCTGATCGGGGACAACAAGCAAGCGATGTCCATGCTCAAGGAGCACGGATCCTGCGACATCTCTTACCGATTTCCAGGCCAGTGTCGATTCCGGGTCAATGTGTTCATGCAGAGGGGCAGCCACGCCATTGTGATGCGCGTCATCCCGAAGAGCATCCCGAGTTTTGCGGAACTGAACCTTCCTCCCGCGCTGGCGGAAATTGTCCACCTGAAGAATGGCATTGTCCTCGTGACGGGGCCAACCGGTTCCGGGAAGTCGTCCACCATGGCCGCCCTTCTCGACCGGATCAACGAGACTCAGGCATACCACATCATCACGATCGAGGATCCGATCGAGTTCATGCATCAGCACAAGCGGTCGATCGTTCATCAAAGAGAACTGCACAGCGATACCCCAAGCTTTGCCCTCGCTCTCCGCGCCGCGTTGCGACAGGCGCCAAAGGTGATTCTGGTTGGGGAAATGCGCGACAAGGAAACCGTGGAAATTGCGTTGGAGGCCGCGGAAACCGGCCATCTGGTGCTGTCGACGCTGCATACGATCGATGCCTCGAAAACCGTAGAGCGGCTGGTTGGAGTGTTTCCGATTGCGGATCAGCTCGTCGTTCGCAATCGCATCGCAAAGAGCTTCCGATGCATCGTTTCGCAGCGCCTGATCCCGCGCAAGGACGGCAGCGGACGGATCGCGGCCATGGAGATTCTTAAGTCCACTCTTCGGACACGTGAATACGTCGAAAGAGGCGAACGAGAGGGCAAGAGTCTGCTGGATGCCATGCGGGATGGAGACACCGAAGGTATGCAGCACTTCGATGGGGAAATCGAGAAGCTGGTTCGCGCCGGAATCATCGACCTGGACACGGCGCTCGCCTATGCCACCAATCCGGGTAATTTGCGACTACAATTCGCGGATGTGGCTGGGGAATCACACACAGATAACAATGCAGTCCCCGATTCGGAAAGCGAAGCTCCGGTGGTAGAAACAACGTAGCAACTTGAAAAACACAGCCCGCCCCGGAGATCAGGCCGGAGTTGTTTGCCGAGAGTTCTGTTTCGGAGGTACTCGGTTCCGCACATCGCGCGGTAATCCCGCGCACGGCACCCCGGCGCCTCCTGGCCCGGTTGCAGGAGTTGCGCGTGAGCTCGCATTTCCTGATGCTCAATGATGTAACCCCGCGGAAGTCGCGGAGTCTATCCGTGGAAAAAGCGTTGCCAATCGGAAAAACTGTGTTTTGCGGAACCGAGCCACCCACTCCTTGAGGCTCAATCGAGCCCGCATGTCCTCGAACTCAAAAAGGCGGGAGGTCCAGGGTCGAAACCGGACGGAAGGGTTCCGACCCGATCCCTTCGCAAGCTTGCGACCGGTTACTTTGGTCACGGGCGTGTGACGCGTGTCACAGGCCTTCCAACCCGTTTAGGCTCACAATCGAGCGATAGCCCGGCCACGCCGGCCGTGGGGCGACGGCACCGGCGCAAGACATGATGGAAATGTGAGCCGCTTTAGTCTGCGCAATTTTGGAAAAATTTCGGACTGTGTCTCGCCGAAGACGACGATTCTGTTGGCGGGCGGCCTGTTGCTGGCCCAAGCCGCCATCTTGGCCAAGTTCGGCACCCGGCAATTGGGCGCGGTAGTTTCCGAACTGATCCAACTGACCCTCGGGTTCATCTGCCTGCTCACATCGGTCCAGGCGTTTCGGCGCTCGGGAAACGTTGCCCGTTACTACTGGCGCTGGCTCTCGCTTACGTTTTGCGTCTGGATCGTCGCTCAGGCGTTGGGCGTTTATATCGATCTGTCTTCGAAGCATTCGCTCGACCCACTCGACGACCTGCTGTTCTTCGCCTCCGTGATCCCTTTCGGGATGCTGATATTTCTGGACCCGGACCACGAATCGAACCGATTTGACCGACTGCACCTGCTGGACTTTTTGCAAGTGTGCATTTTCTCGCTGGCGATCCATCTCTACTTTGGCCCGGGGCCCTCGGCCGTTCATCTGGGCCCCTTCAGTTGGACCCGCAACCTGGCTTACAATTCCATGCTGACCGGCTCTTTCCTGTTGCGGGCTTTCCTGACCGACTCCGCGGTAGTTCGTGCTTTCTTCGGGCGCATGGCGCTCTTCCTTTTGCTCTCAGGCTTGGCGGATTCGTATGCGGCCCCCTCAGGCAGCGCGCCCCCTGGCAACTGGTTCGACTTGGTGTGGAGCCTGCTGCTGGGCATTCCCCTGGTGATCGCCGTCACCTGGAATCAAGAGGAGTCCGGCGTTTCCGCCACGCCGCGCAGAGCGCAAGGCATCGTCCTAAGCGGGTTCTTCCCCCTGCTCTATCCCCTCTTCAGCTTGCTGCTGCTGGCCCAGATTGGGCAGAGCCACACGGCGTTGGCGTCCTCGGTCGTGTTGGCCAGCTTCGCCGGGGTCGGTGTGCGGATGCTGATCATTCAACATCGCCTGCTGCGCGCGCAACGAAAGTTGCAATTCGAGGCCACTCACGATGCGCTCACCGGTCTTTGGAATCACGGTGCCATCCTCGACCTTCTGCAGCGGGAAGTCGACCGCCATGGACGAAATGGAGATTCGCTCGGATTGATGATGCTCGACCTGGACTACTTCAAAAGAGTCAACGACTCCTATGGCCACATGATTGGAGACCTGGTCCTGCAGGAAGTAGCCTTCCGCTTGAAAGACTCAGTGCGAACCTATGATTCAGTCGGGCGTTACGGTGGAGAGGAATTCCTGGTGATTCTCCCCAACTGCACTGCAGAAGAGCTTTCGATAAGCGGGCAGAGACTCCGTCACCTGATGGCCGAAAGGCCCATCGAAACGTCAGCTGGAGAAATCTCGGTGACGGCGAGCATTGGGCTGGTTTCCTCTATCATCAGCGAAACAACTTCCGATTGCTTGCGCCTGCTTCATGCCAGCGATGCCGCCCTGTACAGCGCCAAGAGCAAAGGCCGAAACAGAGTAGAGCATCCCACTTTGTCGGGGATGGTCGCGGGCACCTGAAGCCAGCGCGCCCAGACACGAACTGAGCTACCAGGCTTGGTCCCGCAAGATCTGCCAGCTCGGCCCTCGATCGCTGCCCGAATCCGATTTGAATCTGTATCGCCCACGCCCTCGCGTTCCTGGCAGGTCAACGGATGCGGCGGTGTCTTTCTGTTTGGTCTTCCATGCTTCGACGAAGGATTTTGAGGCGTACTGGTGGCTCCGCGGTCTCCGGATCCGAACCCACCGTGCGGTGGAGCCAAGAGTTTCTACCAAACGCCTGAAAAAGGTCGTTTCCAGCTCACGATCTTTTACCTCAGCCCAACAGAGGCCCGATTTAGCGCTGCAGAATCGATCGGCCTGCGATCAACAAAGCAGCCCCAGGAACCCGTGTTCTGATTCTGTAACAGATTTGAGGTGGCGTTCCGATGGGAGGACGGCCCTTGTTAGGCTCGACGGTGGGGTGGCTCGGTGAACGTGAGGTGAAACATGTCTGCAAGTAAGCCCTTGCTCTCTGGCGCTCACAAGCGCCGACCCTACAATAAACCCACTTTCACAAAACTAACTCCTGAGGAAGCCATCGTCGTACTCAAGGCCAAATCCATTCCGGTCGCCGAGCAAGCGCAACAACTCATGCATGCACTCAAACTGAAACTGGAAGATAAAAGTGACAAACGCGGCCGGTAATGGGCGAGAAGCCATCACTGATGTGCTCGGTGAGCGTGGTCTTCCACCCGTCAGCTGTTTCTGCCGATTTTGTTTTGCGCGTCGCTATGGTCGTTCGCAGGTCGCGCGGGGCATGGAGGAGGGCTAAAGTCGTGGATTTCGGCGGGGTAAGACTCGCTTTCCCCATAACACCGCTTCTTCATTAGGGTTGCATCACAGGGGAATTTCTCCATCCCGTGGACAAGTGTCTGATTCCTGGACGTTGCCATCGGCTTTCTCATTGATTCTGTGGGACATCCAGACGGTGCTCGTGTTGCACACTGCCGATGAGACTCTCCCCTACGGCGCTCGTTTGTCGTGCACCAAGGTCGCTTCGGTAGTTCTGGGCATGAAACGCAACATAGTCCGTAATAGCATTTGTTTGCCATCGTTTGGCTAACCGGTGCGGCGAAGCGATGGCGGAAACGAAATTGGATTCATCAGAACGAATGAAGAACTCACCTTCAGCTACGTTTCGTGATCTGGATCTCAGCGCTCCCTCGGTTCGCGCCGGAATGAGCAGGGTGGAGCGGCGTGAATGGTTGTTGTGGTCCAGCGCGGTGGTCGTGACGCTGCTTCTGACCCTCGGGATTGCATCGTTCCTGCTGCCCTTGTTGCGTCGGGGCGAGTTTGACCTGGCGGGCCTGCATCTGCCCAGCATCGTTCGTGGACTGGTTGCCCTGGTACTGCTGTTCGACATTCACGTGGTCTATCAGCAGCTCCAGATTCATCGCATTCGACGGTTGTTGATTGCGCGGGAAGAGCTATTTCGCCTGATCACCGAGAATGCCGCCGATATGATCGCGGTGGTCGATGACAACGGCAATCGCCTCTACAACAGTCCTTCGTACCAGAGGATTCTCGGATACAGCCCTGAGGAACTGAAGATCACACCTTCGTTCGAACAGATCCATCCCGAGGACAAATCGCGGGTGCTCGAAGCAGCCGCCGAAGCGCGGCAAGGCGGTTTTGGCCGAAGAATCGAATACCGAATGCGCCACAAGGACGGAACCTGGCGCACCCTGGAATCCACCGCAAGTGCGATCGTCAGCGGAAAGGGAACAGTCGGCAGGCTCGTCATCGTAAACCGGGATATCACGGCGCGAAAGAGCCTGGAAGAGCAATTCCGGCAAGCACAGAAAATGGAAGCCGTCGGACGCCTCTCGGGCGGGATCGCGCACGACTTCAACAATATTCTGGGTGTCATTATCGGCTACGCAGAAATTCTGCAAGATAAGCTGGAGCCCGAAAACGCCTTCCGGACCTGTGCGGATGAAATCCTCCAGGCGGGCCGGAGAGCCGCGTCGCTCACCCGTCAGCTGCTCGCCTTCAGCCGGCAGCAGGTGCTCGCGCCGAGAGTTCTCGAGTTGAACACGGTAGTCGTGGATACGGAGAACATGCTACGCCGGGTCATCGGAGAGGATATTGAGCTCAACACGTTCCTAAGCGCTGATCTGGGTCGAGTCAAAGCGGATCAAACCCAGCTTGAACAGGTGATTCTTAACCTGGCGGTGAACGCTCGCGACGCCATGACTGATGGCGGAACACTCACGATCACGACTGAGAACACCGAACTGGATGCCGCTGCAGTGCGGCACTACTCATATCCGGTGAAGCCCGGCCGTTACGTTCTCCTCTCGGTCCGCGACACCGGGGTAGGAATGGACGCCGACACCCAGGCTCATATCTTCGAGCCGTTCTTTACCACCAAGCAGAAAGGTCAAGGTACCGGACTGGGGCTGGCTACTGTGTATGGAGTTGTGAAACAGAGCGATGGCTACATTCAGGTGCAGAGCGAGGTCGGGATAGGGACAACGTTCAGGATTTACCTGCCGCTCGTGGACGAGCTTCCTGACTTGGAACCGGGCCAGACGGAATCGAGACTCCCAATGGGTGGGTCGGAGACCATCCTGCTGGTGGAAGACGAGGACATGCTGCGCACGCTGACTCGAAACGTGCTCGAGCTTCTCGGTTATAGGGTCCTGGAGGCCGCACATGGCAAGCAAGCCTGCCTTGCCAGCGAGCAACATAACGGGCGGATCGACCTGCTTCTCACCGACGTCGTGATGCCCGGAATGAACGGCCCGGCGCTAGCCGAACGCCTTGCGGGTTCCAGGCCGGAATTGAAGGTCCTTTTCACCTCCGGGTACACCGGACAGGGGGTCGGCCGGGGCGTGTTGCCGGAGGTATGCCATTTCATCGCCAAACCTTTCACGCGCGAAGACCTGGCACGAAAAATACGTGAGGCATTGGAGGGCGTTGCCCTCCCCGCGAACGGAGCCCGCCATCGAGCAAGCGGCGAACCAGTATCTCAGGAGATTCAACAATGAGGAAGCTGTTAGTGGTTGACGACGACTCCGCAATGCGCGGGCTGCTGCGCATGCGCTTGTCCGAACACTACGAAGTCTTTGATACGGGCGATCCGGAACAAGCCCTTGCGCTGGCGCTGGAGTGCAAACCGGATGCTATTCTGCTCGATCTCATGATGCCCAAATTTTCGGGCCTCGAGCTGCGCAACAGCTTTCGCGCCCTGAGTCACACCTCCCGTCTCCCCATCTTCGTCATTACGGGACAGTCCGGCCAGAAGTATGAGGAACAGTGCAAGGAACTGGGGGCGGCGGGGTTCTTCGAGAAACCAGTCGATTTTGCGAAGCTGAGAGCTTCGTTAGACGCGGAAATAGGCAATCAGCGGCCAGAGCGCCGATCGGAGGTTCGAGTGCAGATGCGAGTCGTTCTGAAGCTGCGCGGCACCGATCCGTCCGGGCAGCAGTTCGAGGAACTCGCGGAGACCGAGAATGTCAGTGCCAGCGGATTCCTGTGCACCTGCTCCCGTCCGCTGGTGAAGGGGGCGTCGCTCGAGGTCTACCGCAATGGTCCGAGTGACCACTACATCGGGCAAGCGCGGGTAGTTCGAAAAGAGTCGCCCGGAGACCCGTGGCATCGGTACGGCTTCAGGTTCGACGGGAAGACCGCTAGTTGGGTACTTCAGGGTGATGCTGCAACCGGATCCAAGGGCTGAGGCTGGTTCACCCTTTCAGTCCCACCGAAAGCTCCGTCTCGTTTCCGGGCCCGTCAGCCGTATTGCCTGATCTTGTGATTGGCGAGCATGGAAATCGCTCTCCACTTGGGTTCGAGGAGCACAAGGTTCCATTTAAGTAGCAGCCCGAAAAGGACAAGAGGGAACTCTGGACAGTTCAGCCTGAAAGATCAGTACTTTACGGGCGGTAACGTCCAACGACCCGTACGTGAGCACGCGCAGGTCAACACCTTTGGTAACTCCGAGGCATTACGTTCGGTTTACTAGACTGAAGAAGCTATGAAACACACAGCCCTCCCCCTGCTGTCCGTCCTGCTGTTTGCCTCCCCATTTTTTGCCCGGACCGGAAATGATGAGGACACGGCGCACGCAGTCAAGGGCGTTTTTCGCTTGCGAGAAACCCTGCGTGACCCCGGCAGCCTCCAGGTCTCGCTCGTCGTTGCCACCCACAAGGGCGTTTGCATCGAGTATCGCAGCAGGAACAATGCCGATGGAATGAGCCGGGGCTTTGCCGTCTATAAAACGGACAAAGACCTCGTATGGGTGGAGAATTCCTGGGTATGGGACCAGGCCTGCGTGGTCGGAAAGTACGGCCAGCGTCGGGAGGGGACCGACGCGACCGAAGCAGTGAGTGCGGCTCTTAGGGCCAAACAGGCGGTCGCCCTCGGCACACAACAGGTATCAAACGCCCCACCTGTGGCAGCCCGTGCGGTGGCGACCACCGCACCGACGGTCCAACCATCGGCGCCTCCTCTACGAGCTGAAACCGTAACGCTAACTGCGAAGACATCATTGGCAACGGTTGCGCCCGTGTCGGTCGTGTCCATAAAAGCGGTCCGGGCGGCGGCCCCGATTGCAGCAGTCAGACGGTCGACGCCGACCGCAGAGGCAGCGATCAGGGTAGCCGCGCCCGCAACTGTGACGCAGGCAACTACAGTAGTAGAGCCAGTTGAAATTCCTGCACCGACCGCGCAGGCCTACGTGGTCGTGGAAGTCACACCTGCGTCCACTCTGCCTGCGCCTGGACCCGCGCATCCCAAGCCTGCGGCAGCTGCCGCCCAGGCTCCGCCACCTTCGGTCCGCTCCTACGCGGTGTCGTCAACACCGGTCGCATCGGTGGAGCTGGGCACGGTTCGTGGCGTGACGATTGTCGACAATGCGAGGGCACTGGAAAAGAAAGGTCCACCGCCAGCTCCGGAATCACTCGGTGACGCGGCCCGGCGCTTGAAGCAGTCAAAACGGCAGTAGCGTCAGCGGAGTGGTCAGCGCAACGGCTTGACCGCGACGGGACCGGCGCCCGTAGCCAGGATGGAGCTAGTTTATGGCAGCTCACTTCGAGGCAAACCGGGTGTACAATCCCTTGCGTTGTTAGTCTCGGCTAGCGGTAGGCACGTCTCGAAATGCTAAAGATGGAGTGACCGTGGAAGGACAGCAATTGGGACCAACCCCCCTCCAACCCGTGGAGTGGCCGGTGCTCCCCGCCCGGGAGGAAACCGAAATGAGAAGCCGGATACTTGTATCGCTGCTTTTGTCGGTAGTAGTTGCGCTTCCAGCGTTCGCGCAGCAAGCCAATTCAACTTCAAGCAAGCAGTCGGCGCCTGTTGCTCAGACTAGTCCCGCTTCCCAGAGCGCAACCGCCCCGGAGAGAGAGCCGCTGCGGGAGACCCGCGGGGATTTCTGGGACGGTGACGAACCCAGCGCGGGAGCGCTCATCTTTCACCCCTTTGCCAGTAAAGGGTGGGTGAAGCGGGAGATCGCGCCGATCCGCGATCGAATCAACGAGCTCGAGGATCTCACCGCCGAGCACAGCAGAACGATCAAGGACGTGGACGCCCGTGCCCAGGGGGGTATTCAGCTGGCTTCGACCAAGGTGAAGGACGCCGACCAGCATGCGGCGGAGGCGTCCGCCAAGTCGCAGCTGGCGCAGCAGTCGGCGAGCGCAGCCAACACCCACCTCTCGAGAGTCGAGCCGGTGGGCGAGAGCATCCATCAATACAAGGCCGGCACCGAGGCAGTGATCCGGTTCCGTCCCGGGCAGAGCGTGTTGAGCGAGGATGCTAAACACGCGCTCGACGAGATGGCTGCCCAGCTGAAGGATCAGCACGGGTATGTTGTCGAGGTGCATGGTTTCACTCCGGGTCGCGGTCAAGCGGCCATTGCCGCCTCGCAGAAGATGGCGGACGCGGTCGTTCGTTACCTGGTGCTCAACCATGAGATCCCCAGGTACCGCATCTACGCAATGGGCATGGGCAGCGGACCGGTGAGCGGGAGAGAGCAAACCACGGCCAAGCGCACCAGTGGCAGCCGGGTCGAAGTCAGCGTGCTGAAAAACAGTGTCGATCAGTTGGCTTCCACTTCCTCTTCGGGCGCAAACTCGTCTCCTAAATGAAGGGTGCGCGACGGGCGCAATGCCCATCGCAGAGAGCCTCCTGCTTCAGGCGGGGGGCTTTTTTGATGTGCGGGCAACGCTTGCAAGGCGACTGCACGAGCTGCCGCGAACCCGGCTGAGTGCAGCGGGACTCGCGGGACATAGAACGGGCGCGATCGAGCCGTTTCATCAAGAATTCGCGCCCTGTATCCACCGGGCAGCCGCCAAGAACGCGCGAGATCAACTTGGTGTGTACCTTCCTAGGCAACAGGCGCAAAAGGCGTCGTTACTCATGAGTCATGTTAAAGTCGCCCCAAATAGATTGCGTACCTAACTCACGACCCGGGGGACATTTGCGTGATCTTGGATGAGAACTGCGAAAACTCGAGTCTTTCGGAGAGCGCACTGATCGCAACTGCAGACTTTCAGGAGACCTCGTCGTCAACCGAACTCTACGTCAGGACCGATGCCGTCGTCTCTCGTTTGGTGGCGGGGGAGACCCTGGTTCTGCCGGTGCGAGGAAACGTCGGTGACCTGGCCTGCTTCTACAGCTTCAATGGGACGGGAACCATCCTATGGGAAGCTCTGGAGAAGCCCAAGAGCTTCAAAGACCTCTGTGATGTGATCGATCGCAAGTATGACGTAAGCAGAGCGCAGGCCGAACAGGACGTCGCGCTTTTCTTGGGCGAGATCTGTTCGATGGGCCTGACGAGACTTGTGGTGGACCCTGAACACGTGCCTGGGTCGGGGACTGACAAAAACGTCAACCATGAAACCGCTCTAGTCTAGGCTCGGCGGGTTTCTGATTTTCACGCTGTGAAGCTTAGGGCAGGGAGCGCAGTGATGGAAGCAAAGACGTACGGGGAATTCAGCCGCTTGGTTCATGGCCACCATTCTGGCCAGCGCGCTCCCCTGAGCGTCTCAATCGAAGTGACCCGCCGCTGCCCGCTGGAATGCCTGCACTGCTACAACAACCTGGCGATGGCCGACCAAGAGGCTCGCAGCCGGGAACTAAGCAAGCACGAGCACTTTCGGTTGCTGGATGATCTGGCGGACCTGGGTTGCCTGTGGCTTCTCTACACAGGCGGGGAGATTTTCGCACGCGCAGATTTCCTTGAGATTTACACCTACGCGAAGCAAAAGGGTTTCCTGATCACTCTGTTCACCAATGGAACTTTGATCACAGAACGAGTCGCCGACTACCTTCTGCAATGGCCTCCCTTCGCGATTGAAATCACCCTGTATGGCCGCACCAAGGAAACCTATGAAGCGTTGACCGGGATCGAAGGCAGCTACGAGCGCTGCTTGCGAGGAGTGGCTCTGCTGCGGGAGCGTGGGCTGCCACTGAAGCTGAAGACCGTCCCGACCACCATCAACAAGCATGAAGTGGTGGCGATGAAAGATTTCGTGGAGCAGGAGTTGCACCTCGAATTCAAGTTCGATTCCCTCCTCAACCCGCGCATTGACTGCTCCCAGAGTCCTCTGGCGGTTCGACTGTCACCGGAGGAAGTGGTCGTTCTGGACCTGCACTGGCCGAAACTGGCAGCCGAGCACCGGGAAACGGCGCAGGCGAACCTGGAACAATGCTCGGTTCGAGAAAGCGACACGCTGTATTCCTGCGGGGGGGGCGTAAACTCCTTCGCCCTCGATCCCTACGGCCATATGAGCATTTGCGTGCTGTCCCATCAGGATACCTACGACATCCGCTCGGGGACGGTGAAGGAAGGCTGGGAGCAGTTTCTTCTGAAGGTGCGTACCCGGGAGCGGAAGCGAATCTCCAAATGTGCGAAGTGTCGAATTCGCTCACTGTGCAGCATGTGTCCCGCCAATGGCGAACTAGAGAATGGCAACCCGGAATCGCCGGTCGACTTCCTCTGCGAGGTCGCGCACTTGCGCGCGATGGCATTGGGTCTCGAAGTGCCCGAGCACGGCGAATGCGATTTCTGCTCGGGCGGCCGGCATTACGGCTCGGTCGAGGAATCGGCACGCAAAATCGCCGCAAAAGAGATCGACGTGAGGGAATGGACCAGCCCGCAGGTTTTGCTTCCCATCCTGAATAACCAGTCCGCGGCTTCCTCCGGAAGTTGCGGTGGGTGTGGAGGACGGTCCTCGGCATGAAAGAGGGGGGTTGATGGTGGACGGAACTTCTCGAAAGAAGCAACCGTACGAGTCGCCGAGAGTATCAGTGATCAGCTTGCGTCCCGAGGAGGCGGTGCTGGGAGCCTGCAAGAACATGTCGTCGGCGGGCCCGGTAGGCGGTTCTTGTGTGGCAGTGGGCCAATGCATGGTCCCCGGATCCTGATACGGAGCGGTCCGACATTCTCGAGCGTGGAGCAGCAATGTACGCCGAAACATCTGCCGTTGCCCGGGCGCAGCCCGGCGGGATGCATCGCTGTTGCATCCGAATCGGGGAGGTGTCGATCGAACTCCGCGCAGATTGCCCGGGCGATATCGAACTAACCGGGGAAATGCAACGGTTCCAGTCGATTTCGACAGACTGCGACATCGACGTATGCGTTCAGTGGACAGATCGGTTGCAACAGCCAAGTGGCAGGAAGCTTTTTGATTCTGGATCGGTCTGGGTATTGCACGAAGGGGATGACGGCTTTGTTTTCGACTTTGCTACGCCCGTTCTGGGGGACCAGCCTTACAAGCGCCTGGTCGTTGACAGGGGATTCACCGATGCCCGGTTGTTGCTGAATCGGGAGTGTTTGCGAGGCGGCGGACCGGTTTATCCGCTCGAGTATCCCCTGGACGAATTGCTGGTGACCAACTGGCTCGCCCGGTCCAGGGGAGTCGAGGTTCATGGCTGTGGCGTGGTTGACCACGGAACCGGTGGCCATCTTTTTTTGGGCCACTCGGGTGCGGGAAAGAGCACGACGGCCCGCCTGTGGAGATCGTTTCGAGGGGTGCAGGTTCTGAGTGACGACCGGATCATCTTGCGTGAGCAATCGAGTGAGATTTGGATGCATGGAACTCCCTGGCATGGGGAAGGTGGTTTCGCATCTCCGGAAAAGACGAAGGTCAAGAAAATCTTCGTGCTGGAACACGGAGTCAGAAACGAGATCCTGCCGCTTCCCAGGGCTCGAGCCGTAGCAGAACTGTTTGCGCGTTGCTTTCCGCCTTTTTACGACCACGGTGCACTGACTTTCACGCTTTCCTTTCTGCACCGCATCACAGGCAGCGTGCCCTGTTATCTCTACCGCTTTGTTCCCGACCAAAGGGCGGTGTCGGAGATCCTGAATTTCCGTGGTTGAAGACAAAGCACATTCGAAGCTGTTTGGCGCCCTTATCCAGTCCCTGCTTTCCGAAGGACTGGGCTTTTGCTTCCGGGCACGCGGCCGGAGCATGGTACCCACAATTCAGGACGGAGAAATTCTGCACGTGATGCCTGCCTCGGTCAAAACCCTCCGAAAGGGCGACATCGTGCTGTTCGCTGATCGCTTGCATTACAGAGCCCACCGCCTGCTCTGGATCGACGGGAAACAGGGTGCATTCATCGCTCGCGGCGATGCCGGATCGGTGCCCGATGGCACTTTGGAAACCAAGCAGATTGTGGGGCAGGTCGTGGCCAAGGAAGAAAACGTGAGAGGACAGACACGTTTGATTCCCCTGCGTGGAAGACGAGCGCGGCTGAAGTTCCTCGCCAGCCGAGTACGGGCGCACGCGGCACGATTCATCCGTGGACTCGGAGTATTACCAAGGCTTCAGCGACCGGGCGCGGTTCGCAAAATACTTCTAGCCTGCCTGTTTCTGTGGACATCGATGGCGTTTGGGCAGGTTGCGCTTGACAGCACAACCTCGTTCGCACAGCAAGTCAGCGGGGCGACTCCAACCGTCACAGTTGCCCACACGACCGCGGGCACGAACCGGGTGCTGGTCGTTGGTGTCTCCATCAACATTTCGAACAATACCGGCGCTACCGTCACCGGGGTGACCTACCAGGGGGCAGCCCTGACCCTGGCGGTTGCCCACAACGATGCCGGCAACAGCCGCAGGGTAGAGATGTGGTATCTGATCAATCCCGCTGCCGGAACCAACAACGTGATCGTTACGCTCGGCCTGCCCGGCGGGACGGGTACGCTCGGAGTCGTCGTGGGCGCGATCACTCTTACGGGCGCCGATCAGGCAAAACCCATAAGGTCTTCCCTCTCGGCGGATGGCACCACCAATCTGGCTCAACTAAACCTGCCGAGTGCTTACGGTGACATGGTGATTGACACTCTGGCGATCGGCGGCACTCAGACCGTCACGACCTTTGGTCCCAGCCAGACGTCGCGCTGGACGCTGGCTTCGGCGGTGACTCCGGCCTCACCGCCTGATGTCTACGGAACTGGTTCAACGCGCGCCGGAGCGCCCAGTGTCCCCCTTTCCGAGCAATTCAGCGCTGCTTCAAATTGGGCAGTGGCCGCGGTTTCGGTGCAGCCGTTGCAGGCCGACTTGTCCGTCAGCGTGGTCGGATCATCCGCATTCTTTCCGCAGAACATTAACTACACCCTTACGGTCACCGATAAGGGGCCTTCGGTCGCGAATGGCGTGACCTTGACGGATACGTTGCCGGCTGGAGTCACCTATGTTTCGGCCACGCCCAGCCAGGGTTCCTGCAGTTTTGCTGCTGGGACCTTGACCTGCAATCTCCTGAACCTTAACGCGACCGCCACCGTCACTTTGGTGGTAACGCCCAGCGCCGTCGGCGGATATCCGAACACCGCCAGCGTTTCGAGCACCGTGACCGATCTCAACCTGGGCAACAACTCGAGCACCGGTACTGCATTTTCCCAGTCGAACGTGTGCGCCACGGCCGGCAAAAACGGAGCTGCAGGGACTCTCAATGCCGTCATCAACACCTATTACCCGCCCTCGACCAATGTGACGGTCGCTGCAGGTGCGACTTCGGTGACGCTGGGGACGTCCAGAGGCGCAGCAACGGCGATTGCCAGCGGTGACCTCCTGCTTTTCATCCAGATGCAGGACGCGGCGATCAACTCGACCAACACATCGAGTTACGGCGATGGAGCGACCGGCGCCGGGTCCACGAATCTCAACAATAGTGGCGTCTATGAGTTTGTTCGAGCCACCAGCGCTGTTGGTACCGGCGGTGGGGCCTTGACTTTTGTGGCCAGTGGTCCTGGCGGCGGCCTCCTGTTTACCTATACCGAGGCGGCAGCTACCGGCACCCAGGGACAGCGTGCGTTCCAGGTCATCCGGGTGCCGCAGGACTCCTCTGCGACGCTGGGTTATACGGCGGCCACCCCGGCTGCCACGGCTTGGAACGGCTCGACTGGAGGCGTCTTTGCTTTGGATGTGTCGGGGATTCTGACTCTGAACGGGGCCACGCTGAGCGTCGACGGCACTGGTTTCCGGGGGGCAGCCGGGCTCCAGTTGTCTGGCACTGCCGGTCGAACCAACGCAGATTTCGTCAATACGGCTCCTGGTGCCTACGCCGGCACAGCGGTGGCTGGAGCTCACGGATCGAAGGGGGAGGGGATTGCAGGTACTCCTCGTTGGATAGAGTCGGGAGGAACGTTTGCAAGTACCGGTGTGGAAGGCTATCCCAATGGCAGCATGGCCAAGGGTGCCCCGGGTAACGCAGGGGGCGGAGGCACGGATGCAGATCCTGCCGCGAACGATCAAAACGCCGGAGGAGCCGGGGGCGGAAACGGCGGCGTCGGTGGAACCGGCGGAAATGCCTGGAGCGCCAACCTGAGCAGCGGGGGGCTCGGGGGAAGCGCGTTTCCCTCGACCTTGAGCCGGGTTGTAATGGGCGGAGGGGGCGGTGCGGGGTCCCGTAACAATAGCCCAGGCCTCGCTCAAGCCAGTAGTGGGGCGGCCGGTGGCGGCATTGTCATCCTTCGAGCCGGAAACTTGAGTGGTACCGCTACCATTTCCGCCAATGGCGCTGCGGCCTACAACCTAACACTGAATGATGCCGGTGGCGGAGGGGGCGCAGGCGGCAGCATCATCGTCGTGTCGGCCTCCGGTGGCGAGGCAGGCCTTACTGTCCAGGCGCACGGCGGCCGGGGAGGCGACGCGTGGGATACGCGCGCGTTCGCCATCGCCGATCGGCATGGCCCCGGCGGCGGTGGAGGTGGCGGCGCGGTGTTTCTGTCCGGAGCAGCCGGCAGTATCGACGTAACCGGCGGCGCAAGTGGGATAACCCTGACCCCAGGCGTGCCCTACGGCGCGACCAACGGCAACCCGGGGACGGCAGTTACCAATGCGTCGCAGTCGCTCATGCCGGGGCCTCAGCCCGGAGCTCAGTGCACGCCGGACATGACGATCACCAAGAGCCACTCGCCGGTCAATTTTGTCCAGGGCTCGACCGGGACTTACACGCTGACGGCGACCAATTCCAGCGTGGGTACCAGTGCCAGCACCACTGCGGCGGTGACCGTCACCGATACCTTGCCCACCGGCATTACTCCCACATCAGCGACCGGGACAGGCTGGGGTCCGGGTGCGAATGCGTGCAGCATTGCCGGCCAAACGGTCACGTGCTCTCGTTTGAATGT
>WNFR01000147.1_pt1 | contig 66837 bp, 54 predicted proteins | sample 5400221 | NCBI WGS metagenome assembly WNFR01 (sample SAMN13153357, study PRJNA577476) | soil metagenome | isolation source: 40 cm soil under Madrone tree | place: USA:California | collected 2016-06-14
GGCGACATGGGGGAAGGCGCTACCTGAAAGGCCAACCTTCCAGCCGTACTGAGGGAAAACCCGCCGTACGGTTGATAGGGGAGGTGGTGGAAACGTCCGCATCATTCGAAGCCCGCTACGCGCCACCACCTTACCCGACCAAGAATGATCGAAATGGCCGTCTCTAACTATCTTTAGAATCAACACTTATAAGGCAGCCCCGCAAGCGTTGATTCTAAACCACTTACGGCAATACTAAGTCCTTCAGATGCAACAGTTACAAAAAACATAGGGGGGCGGTCCCAGTCTTGTGGGAGTGCGGCGGCTTGCCGCCGCTTCTCTTTTATCCACGGAACACGGGTCACGGGACATGGCCTGTCCCTGCTTCCTTCGGCACCAACTGGTAGCTTACAAACGCGAACTGCTTCCCGTCCGGCGACCACGACGGCACATTCATCGTTCCTTGCCCGCCGAACAACTTCGCCAGTACGGTGACCTTCTTGTCTTTCAGCGTCATCATGCGCAGCATCACATCTTTGTTTTCGGGATGGCCCTTCACGCTAGGGTCAAACGTGACGAACACCATCTGTTGCCCGTCCGGCGAGAGGTGCGGAAACCAATCGTTGTCTTCGCCAAACATGATCTGCTCCTGCTCGCTTCCATCGGCACGCATCCGCCAGATCTGCATGTGCCCGGTGCGTTCGGAGTTGAAGTAAATGTATTTTCCATCGGGCGAATATTCCGGGCCATCGTCCAGCCCCTTGGCGGTCGTCAGTTGCGTCTCCTCGCCGCCCGCCGCCGGAATCGCGTAGATATCGAAATCCCCATTCCTCTCGCCGACGAACGCCAGCGTCTTCCCGTCCGGCGACCAGCCATGCCAGTACGAAGGAGATTTTTGAGTGATGCGCCGCGGCGCGCCGCCGCCAATCGGCACGATGTACACAAGGGAGCGATGCTCCTCTTGCGAGTTGTCGCTGATCACCAGTTGTGTGCCGTCCGGCGAAATACCGTGGTCGTTGTTGCAGCGCGTCGCGAATCCCGTGTCGATGGTCTGCGGAGTCCCGCCCGTCACCGGAATCCTCTCGATCCGCCCGTTTCTGTTGAACAGCAACGTCTTGCCATGGGGCCTCCAGTTGGGCGCCTCGAACCGCCCCGGCGCAACGTAAATCGCGCGCCGCTCCGTGGATGCCACCGTGATAATTTCCAGCGTGCTGTAGAGCGTGTACGCGGAAGCGGCAACGGGTGCAGGCTCCGCCGCCTTCAAATCGACATTCGAGAACACCGCTTTCTCGACGACGTTTTTATCGTGGCTGCACACGCCGATCCCCACATAAAACGGCTCCTTCAATGCGATCCGCATGGATCCGCCTGCCAGATGAAATTCGCCGTTTTCCTCCGCGAGCCACAGGGAGAAGTACGCGCCGCGCTTTTCTATCCGCAACCGCGCAGGCGCGGAAATGTTGGCCTGGATTTCGTGCGTGACCGTGCCCTTCTCCTCGCGATATTGCAGCGAAGTCAAACCGCTGCCATGCAGCGCCGCGTCCGCGTAAGGCGAATCGGCATCCAGGCTTTGGCGGATCATGAGCACCGCTTTTCGGTGTTCGTTCGCGCCCTTCCCGAGAAAGGAGATGTCCGCCGTCAGCGTGATGTCTCCGGACACTTTCTTCCACGCGAATTGGAAAGCGTCGCTAGCAAACCACATGTTCTCGCCGCTGCCGGCGATCGTGTAGCTTCGTTTCGCCGCGTCGTATTCCACGGAACCCGCGTGAAGAACCGTTCCAATGTTTCCGCGGCCCTCGAAGATGCCGGCCCCTGTTGGGGATTGTTCCGCCTTCGCGCTGTTCTGCGCCGCGCATACCAAAGCAAGAACGCCAGTCAGCGCCGTCAACCAAACTATTTTCTTTCCATCCACGGTGAAATCCTCCATTCCCCAAAACGAATTGGAAACGTTAGGCTGGCTCTGGAGGATTGTCAATTCGGTTTACCCTTGGCGCTTGGGCGAATTCTCTGGCGCTGTTCGATTTCCGCCTTCGCCTTTATTTCCCTTTTCTTCCCTCACATGTTATCTTCGCCGTCGCAGGGGGAATTCTTTATGTCTGTGAATAAAGTCATTCTCGTCGGCCGTCTGGGCCGCGATCCAGAAACCCGCTACACCGGCGGCGGCCAGGCGGTCGCTAATTTTTCGATGGCCACGGATGAGTCTTACAAAGACAAAAACGGCGAGCGCCAGAAGCGCACCGAGTGGCACAAGATCGTCGTGTGGAGCAAACTGGCTGAAATCGCTCAACAGTATTTGAAAAAAGGCTCTCTTCTCTATCTCGAAGGGCGACTTCAAACGCGGGAATGGCAGGACAAGGAAGGTCAGAAGCGGACAACCACAGAGATTGTTGCGACCAACTTCCGCATGCTCGGTGGCCGCGCCGAAGGCGCTGCGGCAGGCGGAGGTGGCGGCGCAGCAGCACGCTCCGGCGGCGACGAGATGGAAAGCCATGCCGCGCCAGCCGACGATTCTTACGGCGGCAGCGGAGGTCACGCTGGCGGAGGCCCGGAAATTTCCGACGAAGATATTCCCTTCTAAAGTGTCAAATACCAATCGCCAGCTTCGGCTGCAATCGCGCCCGAAAGGATTGCTTGCGCCCGGCGATCTGCAACTCGCCGAATCTCCAGTACCCGAGTTGAAAGACGGCCAAGCGCTTGCGCGCGTGAAATATCTCTCTATCGATCCGACGATGCGCGTCTGGATGGTCGTGGATACCTACTTTCCCGCTGTACGGATCGGCGAAGTCATGCGCTCCTTCGGCTTCGCGGAAATCGTCGAATCGCGCCATCCCGATTACAAAAAGGGCGACCGCGTCATTGGTCTCACCGGCTTCCAGGATTACGTTGTCGTTGACGCTTCGGATAAGCAATCATTTCAGAAAGTCCCCAAGATCCCTTTCGTTTCGGACACCGCGTTCCTCGGGGTGCTCGGCATCAACGGCCTTACCGCGTTTTTCGGTATGGAAATTGGCCAGCCGAAAAAAGGCGACACGCTCGTAGTCGCCGCCGCCGCTGGCGCTACCGGCAGCATCGTAGGGCAAATTGGAAAGATTCACGGCTGCCGCGTCGTCGGCATTGCCGGCAGCGACGACAAGTGCGCCTGGATCGCCAAGGATCTCGGCTTCGACGTCGCCATCAACTACAAGCTTCCGGACTGGAAAGAAAAACTAGCCGCGGCCACTCCCAACGGTATCGACATCGATTTTGAAAACGTCGGCGGCGAAATCATGCAAGAAGTCTTGAAGCGAATGAATCTCCACGGCCGTGTCGTTCTCTGTGGCCTCATCTCCGGGTACACCAAGGAAGATCCCGCCATGGCGAGCTTCGCTAACGTTCTGGTCAAGCGCCTTCGAGTCCAAGGCTTCATTCTTATCGATTACGCTTCGCGCTTCATGGAAGCCGCAACGCAGCTAGGTCAGTGGAAAATGTTCGGAAAGCTGAAGGGCCGCGAAACGATTGTGGAAGGACTGGAAAAGGCGCCCGATGCCATCAACATGCTCTTCACGGGCGGCAACACCGGAAAACTAATCGTCAAAGTCTGATCGAATTACGCGGCCGCGCCGCACTACTACTGTTCGCGTCTCTTTCGCTCCTCATCCAAGCGCTTCAAAAACTCTTCGAATTTCGGCTTCTGTTCCGGCGTGAGAATCGCGCGAATCTGTTCCCGCCCCTTCTGTCTCGCTTCGTTGACCTGCGGCTCCGCTGACTGGCGAATGGCTTTGTATTGCGCCTGCACACTGGCGATAATCGCCTCGATCTGTTTCTGTTGCTCGGGGGCGAGTTCCAATTCTTGCGTCAGGCGCTGGACTTTTTGCGCCCGCCTTGCCGCCTCGTTCATTTGCGGGGGAGCCGCCAGCGCCGTGTGGCGCGCGAAAACGTAGCCGGTCATTCCGCCGAGCGCCGCGCCCAGCAGGAACACGACGCCAACCCACAGTGCCGCCTTCCGGGTTACCGACATGTCGCTCATTGATTTTTCTCCGCCATGCTCATCAGCACATCATCTTGGTTCATCGGCGGTGCTGGAGCCTCAAACAGGTATTCAGTAGAGGACGCCGCGGTGGGCGGCTTCTCAGGCGCCGCAACAGGTTTTTCGAACAGCCAGGTGCTGCCCGCCAGCAGCACAACCGCAGATACCCACGCAAGCCGCGAAGCATACCGTGGAAACGCGCTCCAGAGACTTGCGGGAAGAGCGAGTTCCCTTTCTCGCGTGCGAATCGCTCCCATCACCCCGGCTGCAAACCACGGCCCCGCCTGTTCTGCGCGGGAGGCGACTCCCTTAAAGATTTCCCGAGTCGCGAGAATATCCTGCGCCGCTTCCTGGCAAGTCTCGCAGGCCGCGATGTGGTTGCGCTGCGCCGCAGGCCACCCCTCGCTCAACTGTTCGACGCGTACGGCTTCAGGACGAGCCGCCGCGGAACCCTCCAGCAAATTCTGCGACTTCCAACACTCTTCATCACGCTTCTTCAGCAGGTTCCACATACCCGCCTCCTCACTGCTCTTGCCTTCGTTCTCAATCTCCGCGCTTCTTTGCCTGGCTTACCACCCGGCGCCGGGCTCGAAAAAGTCTAACCTTCACCGTATTGCCGTTCAGATTCAGAACTTCCGCAATCTCCTCGATCGAAAACCCTTCCACTTCTTTCAGGATCAGCATCAGCCGGTCCCGTTCATCCAATCCTTCCAGCAGCCGCTCCACGCGCTCCCGCGCTTCGATCTTCTCGCTGATATCCGGCCCGGGGTTCACTTTTTCCCCCGACGTAATGATCTGCCTGGCCTGTTCCTCGCTCAGATCGGACTCGTACACCAGGGGTCGAACCTTCTTCTTTCTCAGCAAGTCCCAGCACTCATTCACCGTGATCTTATAAAGCCAGGTGCTGAATGCCGCTCGCTGATCAAATCGCTTCAGCGAGAAATACGCCTTAACAAAAACCTGCTGAGCGATATCTTCCACGTCCTCGCGCCTTCGCAGAATCCCGCCTGCCACTGCAAACACGCGGTGTTGATGACGCCGGACAAGTTCCTCAAACGCCTCCTGGTCCTCTTGCTGCGCGCGGCGAACCAGCTCGCGGTCGTCTGTCGCGCCGGCGGGCTTGGAAGCACGCCCCCGCGAAGCTCCCACCGAGGGGGGCGGGTCCAAAGGCTCCACTTTTGGGACGCGCGACATAGGGTTTTGGTTACGGCTATTATCTCCGGATTGCTAGAGCCTGCATCATATGTTTCACTTCGTGGTCCGTAAATTTTTGCTTGCTTTGTATCTTATCCATATGGAATAATACCTTCATGATTATTGGTGACCGCCTTCGCGCACTCCGCGAAGAAAAGAAACTCTCCCAGGGCGACATCGAAAAGCGTACCGGCCTGCTTCGTTGCTACATTTCCCGCGTAGAGAATGGTCATACCGTCCCGGCCATCGAAACGTTGGAAAAGCTTGCCCGCGCTCTAGAGTGCCCACTCTATCAACTCTTTTATGACGGTGAGGAACCGCCGCAGTTGCCGAATCTCCCCAAGCGCAAGTCGTCCGATGACATCGCCTGGGGCAGCGTCGGTAAAGATGCACGCTTTCTCAACAAGCTTCGCCGCTTGCTGAGCAAAGTGGAAGACGGGGATCGCAAACTCATTCTGTACATGGCCCAGAAAATGGCCAACCGCTAGTCCTGCAATCGGACCTGTGCGGTTGTCTCCGTTCTTTGCCACCAGAACTTAAGGGGAAGGCCGCGCATACCAGCTGTGCGGCCTCTTTTCTTTCCGGCGCGCATCTCTTCAGCAAATTCTCCTTTTCTGGGTGTCCCAAGTCTTCGCTCCCCTCTGCTCATTGCCACGTCCTCTCGCACCACTATTCCCACTCGATCGTGCTCGGAGGCTTGGAGCTGATATCGTATACCACCCTTGTCACACCGGTTACTTCGTTGACGATGCGCGTCGAGATGCGTTCTAGTACTTCCCCCGGCAGCCGGACCCAGTCCGCCGTCATGGCGTCATCCGATTCCACCACCCTCACTGCCACGGTCAGCCCGTAGGTTCGCCCGTCGCCCATCACGCCCACGCTCCGCACCGGGAGAAGCACCGCAAATGCTTGCCACACCTTGACATACAGGCCGGCACGGCGAATTTCCTCAACCACGATTGCGTCGGCCTCCTGGAGAGTTACCAGATGTGAACGGGTGATCTCTCCGAGCAGCCGGACGGCCAGCCCCGGCCCCGGAAACGGGTGTTTCACCAGGATTTCCTCCGGTAGGCCCAGCTCCTTGCCAATTCGGCGAACCTCGTCCTTAAAGAGGTCCCTCAGCGGTTCGATCAACCCGAAAGGCATCTTTTCCGGCAGTCCACCGACGTTATGATGCGTTTTGATGGTCGCGGAGGGCCCCTTCACGGAAACTGACTCGATCACGTCCGGATAAAGGGTCCCCTGCACCAGGTAACCAATCTCGCCATGGGCTTCCCCAGCCTGGAGCTTCTGCGCTTCTTCCGCAAATACCGCGATGAACTCTTTTCCGATTCGCTTGCGCTTTTCCTCGGGGTCCGTAACCCCTTTCAATTGAGCGAGAAAGCGTTCCGAGGCGTCCACGCCGATGACATGGAGTTTCAGCCGGTCCCGCAGCATCTCCAGCGTCTCTTCAAACTCGTTCTTCCTCAGCATCCCCGTATTTACGAAGATGTTCGTCAGCCGCGTTCCCATCGCCCGGTGCACGAGCACCGCCGCAACCGTGGAATCCACGCCCCCGCTCAGCCCGCAGATGGCCCACTTATTTCCCACCTTCTCGCGAATCGCTCGCGTCGTCTCCTCGATAAAGGCCGCGCCGCTCCACTTTGGCTCCGCCTTGCACACTCGGAACAGGAAATTCCGGAGCAGGTCAGTCCCGCGCTCTGTGTGGTTTACTTCCGGGTGAAACTCGACCGCGTAGATCTTCTTTTCCGGGTTCTCCACCGCGGCGATGGCATTCTCGGTTCGTCCGATGGTTCGAAAGCCCTGCGGGAGCGTTCGAACGTGGTCTCCGTGGCTGTTCCACACGCGCAGCGAGGCCGGAATCCCCGTGAACAGGCCGGATCCGCCTTGTTCTTTCGAATCAGCGACGCTCAATTGCGCGCGGCCATATTCCCGCCGCTCCGCCTTCTCTACCGTGCCGCCGAGCGTGTGCGTGATCCACTGCATCCCGTAGCAAATACCCAGGACCGGAATTCCCAGCGCCAGCACCTTCGGATCGCACTTGGGCGCTTCAGCGTCATAAACCGAGCTCGGACCGCCCGATAGAACGATTCCCGCAGGCTGCAGCTTTCGAATTTCTTCAATAGAAGACGTGCATGGCAAGACAGCGGAAAACACCTGTTGTTCGCGAATGCGGCGCGCGATCAGTTGGGTATACTGCCCGCCGAAATCGAGAACCACCACGCCGCCCAGTTCCGCCTTCATCCTGCCTCCCTGCTCTCGCGCTCGCTCTGCCGCCTGTTTTGCCGCGCTCTCGATCATGCTACCTCCATTGCCTTCGCTCGCGCCGTGCTTGCCTACCGATTGCTTTTGTAGCGGGAGCGGGCGGGGCAAGCCCCGCCCCTACGCCACGACGAGATTCAATAATTTGTCCGGCACGAAAATGCGTTTCACGATGCTTTTGCCGGCGAGATGCGGCGCAATCACAGGGTCCGCTTGCGCGAGCTTTTCGACTTCATCTCCGCTGGTCCCCGCGGCGACTTTCACTTTGCCCCGCAGCCGTCCATTTACCTGCATGGCAATCTCGACTTCGTCCTCGCGCGTCAACGCCTCATCAAATGCCGGCCAGCCCGCGGTCCATAATCCGCCCGTATGTCCCAGCATTTCCCAAAGCTCTTCCGCAAGGTGTGGCGTCATCGGCGCTAGCATCAGCGTCAGCAATTCCAGCACTTCCTTGCGTACTTCCGGCCGCACGCTTTTTTCCAGCGGCTCCTGCAAATAAATCTCGTTGGTCAGCTCCATGATCAGCGCGATCGCCGAATTGAAGTGCCAGCGCATCTCGAAGTCCTGCGTCACGCGCCGCAGTGTCTGATGCACTTTGCGCAGAAGAATTTTTTCCTTCGGAGAAGCCGTCGTAGCTACGGCGCTTGCGCTTTTCACTCCACGGACCGTTTGAGCGTGGCGTTCCACCAGCCGGTACACGCGATTCAGAAAGCGCCAGGAGCCTTCGATGCTCTCCTCGCTCCACTCCAGATCCTTTTCAGGAGGCGCAGCAAAGAGCGTATAGAGCCGCCCCGTATCCGCTCCATATTTTTGCGCCATCTCTTCCGCGCCGACTACGTTGCCCCGTGACTTGGACATGGCCACACCGCCCTTTTGCACCATGCCTTGCGTAAAGAGCCGCGCCGCAGGCTCGTTGTGCGTAATCAACCCCAGATCGCGCATCACCTTGCACCAGAACCGCGAATACAGAAGGTGCAAGATCGCGTGAGTGATCCCGCCGATGTACTGGTCAATCGGAAACCAGTAAGCGACCTTCGCCGAGTCGAACGGGGCCTTGTCGTTTTGCGGATCGGCGTAGCGATAGAAATACCAGGACGAATCCACAAACGTGTCCATGGTGTCCGTCTCGCGCCGCGCCGGACCGCCGCATTTCGGGCAAATCGTGTTCACGAACTCGGGCGTCGACGCCAGAGGCGATTCTCCCTCGCCAGTGAGCTTCGGATTCGGCGGCAGTAGCACCGGTAAATTTTTGTCCGGCACGGGCACCATGCCGTCCTTCTCGCAATAGATCACCGGAATGGGCGTGCCCCAATACCGCTGCCGCGAAACGCCCCAATCCTTCAGCCTGAAAATTGTCTCGGCGCGCCCGAATCCTTCTTGTTCCGCGAACGCCGCCATCTTCGCGCTCGCTGCGGCGCTCTCCATCCCGCTGTATGGTCCGGAATCCACGCTGACGCCATAATCGGCAAACGCCTCTTCGACAACTTCTCGGCCCGCGCGAGCAGCCCCCGCTAATCTTTTCTCTCCTTCAACTTTCAACTTTGAACCTTCAACTTCTTTTCCCGCCACCACCACGCGGACCGGCAGCCCATATTTCCGGCAGAACTCCAAGTCGCGCTGGTCGTGCGCCGGCACGGCCATGATCGCGCCCGTGCCGTATTCCATCAGCACGAAATTGCCGACCCAGATCGGAATCTTCTCGCCGCTGAAGGGATTGATGGCGTATCGCCCCGTGAAGAAGCCTTCCTTCTCCATCGTTGCCAGATCCTCGGTTTTCACCGATGCCTGGCGCATTTTGGCCAGCCTGGCATCTGCTTCCACGCGCGCGGACGAACCTTCCAACAGTTTCGGCAGCAGCGGGTGCGCCGGCGCAAGGATTAGCGCCGTCGCACCATAAATCGTGTCAATGCGCGTGGTAAAAACTTCGATTGGTTCCGCGCCCGTCACGCCTGCTACGGCGAACTTCACCTTGGCGCCCTGCGACTTCCCAATCCAGTTCCGCTGCATCAGGATGACGCGTTCGGGCCATCCGCCTTCGAGTTGCTTCAAATCATCCAGCAATTGATCCGCATACGCGGTTGTCTTCAGGAACCACTGTTCAATCTCGCGGGATTCCACCAGCGTGCCCTCGTGACGCCAGCAGTAGCCGCCATTAATCACCTGTTCGTTGGCCAGCACCGTGCAGCACTTTGGGCACCAGTTCACGCGGCTCTTTTTGCGGTACGCCAGTCCGCGCTCCAGCATGCGCAGGAAAAACCACTGGTTCCAGCGGTAATACTCCGGTTCGCAGGTGGAAATCTCCCGACGCCAGTCGTAGCTGAAGCCAAAGCGCCGCAGCACACGCTGAAATTCCGCAATGTTCTTGTTGGTCCATTCGCGCGGATGGGTATTGTTCTTGATGGCCGCGTTTTCCGCCGGCAGGCCGAAGGCATCCCAGCCCATGGGGTGCAGCACGTTGAATCCGCGCATGCGCTTCACGCGGGCAACCACATCCCCAATCGCGTAGTTGCGCATGTGGCCCATGTGCATCGTGCCGCTGGGATACGGCAGCATTTCCAGCACGTAATACTTCGGCTTCGACGGGTCCGCCTCCGATTCGAATACGCGCGCCTCCGCCCAGCGCTTCTGCCACTTCTCTTCGATTTTCTGCGGATCGTATCCCGACACCGCCGCAGGTGTGCCCGCTGTTGTGCTTTGTTCCGCCACGCCGCGCTATCCCCTCTTCTTCTTCGCTTTAATCCTCTTCGCCGCGCTCTTTCTTGTTGCGATCTGCTTTTCTGAGTGCCTCTGCGTCTTTGCGTTGGCGTTTCTCTTCTTCTCTGCTTTTTTGTGTATAGAAATCTTTTTTTGCAACGCCGCAGTCAGCATGGAGAATCCCTTCTCCGCCGCGGGCGCCAGGTCCTTCAATCCCGCCAGTTCCCACAACATCGCTACGTTCCGGCGGTCATCGCCCGGATCATCAATCGGCGTTTCGGCCACAAACGCCCGCCCCGCCAATCCTTCCGGCGCGGCCGCGCCGAATCGTGGGTGCCGCAAAATCCTCGCAAGCGCCTCCGCCCCAATCTTTCCTTTTCCGATATGCTCGTGGCGGTCCACGCGCCCGCCGAGCGGAATCTTCGAATCATTCATGTGAATCACCGGCACGTTCTCGAGCCCGATGGCACCGTCAATCTGGCCGATCGTCGAAGCCAGTCCGCCCTCAGTCTTGATGTCGTATCCCGCGGCAAAAAGGTGCGCCGTATCCAGGCACGCCCCGACCGGCAAGTTCCGCAACCCCGCTAGAATCTCTCCGACTTCTTCCAGCCGCGCCCCAACCGCCGTTCCCATCCCCGCGGTGTTCTCGATCAGGATTCGCAGGCTGCCCATCGGGGCGCGCTTCGATGCCTGCTTCACCGACTCCACAATCGTGGAAATCGCCTGCCCGGTCGTCGCCTCGCCTCGCGCGCCCGGATGCACGACCAGAAAATCGGCTCCCAACGCCACTGCGCGCACGATTTCATCGTGGAATGCCTGGATCGACCGCGTCTGCAACATCCGCTGCTCCGACGCCAGGTTGATCAGGTAGTTTGCATGGATCACCAACGGCCCGAGCCGCAATTCTTCTTGGCGCGCCTGAAACGCCTGCGCGTCCACGTCCGGAATCCGCGCCGTCCCGCCTTGCCACATTCTCGGGCTGGCCGAGAAGATTTGCAGCGCGTTGCAGCCCAGCTTCCGCGCCGATTCCAGAGCGTTCAAATAGCTCCCCACGATGGACGTGTGGATCCCGATTCGCAGACTCCCATCCATCCACGATGGCGGCTGCGGTTCAGGTTCGGGTTCCGGGCGATATTCGTCTTCAGGGTCGAATTCTGTCGGTTGGATGATGGGCTGTTCAGGCATGCCTGTTGAGATTTTCTGTTCCGTCATAAACTTTATATTCTAGCACACGCAGCCTTTTGCTCTTTCCTCTGCCAGGCTTATCATCCAGCGATTCCGTAAAGCGGCATCTGCCCATCGAGTACGCCGCTGATTTGACTCCGATTGTGGCGGCCAAGGAATCTGGGGCGAGTTGGAATGCTCGCGGGATGGCAGAAACCGCTTGATTTTTCGAGTCGGAAGGAATACGGCGGCATGGCGTCACAGCGGACGCCCGGAAAGATTGCCGGACACGTCGAAGGCCCCGCGGCGCAGATCAGCCGGTATTTGGCGAGAGAGCGACGAACCAGTAGGCCAAGCGCTTGGCGAACTCATGAAAAGTCTCGCATTTTCGGCGGGAGTGGCTGCGGACTTGGCGCTGGTAGAAGACCAGTGACAGGGTATAGGCCAGAAACCGGATCATGGTCAGCACCACCAGGGCCGTAGTTCGGTGGACTGCGGGGTGTTTGAGGTGACAGTCGGTGGTGATGGTCTGAAAGACTTCCGTATCGATTCGCCAACGGCTGCGACTCAACTGATGAATGAATAACGGGGAGATTGAGCCGAGTTCGAAATTGGTGGCGTAGAAGTTGGTGCTCTGTTGCGACATCGCCGTCTTACCTTTCGTTCGATGAGCGTCTTTTTCGCTGACCGTGACGCGGCGCTGGTGTTCGATGCGAACCGTTTTGACGACCCGCACCCGGCGATCGGCGACGGGCCAATCAAGCTCCGGCAAGTGCCAGTATCGAATCTCCCGGCCCGGCTCTGGGTGAACGCCGGTGGGAGATTCCTGAGTGAGACGCTCCGCCTCACGCAATAACTCGGGCTGGTTCTCTTTCAAGGTGAAGGCCCAAACCAGACCCAGAGGTTCCACTTCCTTAACGAAAGACGCTTGCAGATACAACGCGTCCCCCACCAACACATCCAGGAAGCGGCGGCCCAACTGTCCCACCAGATCTTGGAGCAGAGCCCGGGCGCAGGACACCTCGGTTTCGCCGTTCTTCTGAAAGCGGACACCTAAGGGAATGGGGAAATCTGGGCTGACTAAGACCACTACGACGATGCGGTGATAATACTGAATATCGGTTTGCATCTCGCCGTTCACCTTGTGCTGAACCTCCCGCTCCATACAGGCATCGCAACACCGGGCAAACGAACTGCAGATTTCAATTCCATCGACCGCCCCCACCACCCATCCTCTGGACCAATCGGAGCGTAGAACTCCGTTGCGTTTCAGGCGGCGAGCCATTTCACAACTGAGCGCGAACACGGGTTCGGGAGATTGTCTTTCTAGCGAGTAGCCGAGGGTGTCGTCGCTGATCGGTCCGATGCGTTTCGCCAGCGCCCCATGGTGACATTCTGCCTCGATCTGAAGCAGGCTGGGAATCTGCATAGCCGCACCCAAGAAGACAGCGTCAAACACCTTTTTCCAAGCGTGCTGCGGAAACTGCCGTCCCTCGGGCAGAGCGCTCACCAAATCGGAGAAGCCAAACACCTTATCGAGATAAGCCTCGAACCGGTGCCGGGTCAAACTTGGCGATCTTCCTTTTCTTTGAGAAACCGCTTCAGGTTGACTTTGCAGATGGTAGCGGCCGCGGCATCAAAACGGCGGCGCATCTCGATCTTTTGGCGCACCATCTCCACCAATTCCGCCGGAATGTTGAAAGCTTTCGGCTTGCCGTCAATCAGCACCGAGATCTGATATTGCGCGTGCAGGCGTTTGCCGTCGGCGCAGTGACAGTTGGGCTGACCACAGGCGCGAGTGCGTTCGACAAACGAGCCGGGCAGCATTTCGCGGAGAGCACCGAGGCTGCGGATGAGTTTGCCGCGCAGTTCCAGGTCGGGTTCGCGGGGCGATTTCATATGACACTAATATTAGTGTCAGAAATGCGGAAAGTCAAGCACCCAAAAAGATTTGCAAGAATGCCGTCAAACTGAAACCGGAGTGGAAACTCCTGTAAACAAACAGGCTGACGCTCACGCCACCCCTACCTTAAGGAATCACCGGCTTATCATCAGAAAAGGACGGACTTATGATTTTCAATCCAGCGCATCCTGGAGAAGTATTGAGGGATTACCTAGGCGATATGAGCGTCAAGGAAGCTGCCTCCCGTCTAGGCGTGTCGCGCGCTCATTTGTCTCGCATCCTCGATAGGCATGTTGGGATTACCGGGGCTATGTCCCTGAGGTTGTCTGCCGCGCTCGGCACGTCACGGGAATTCTGGCTGAACATGCAAATCCAGCACGATTCATGGCGCGCGAAGCGTGAACACCAAGCAAGCTAGCTCGTGAATGTGCGGGAAACTGGACGCTTGGCAGGTAATTTTTGTGGGCTGCCCACTTGTCCGAGTTAATCAGAAGGAGTTGTGGTTGCAAATCAGCATCTTTGCAAGAATGGTTAGATAAGTTTGTGGCCCTTATTTTTTCGGTCTCTCTGAAAGGGTGGATTTGTCCAATAAGAATCTGCACAAAGCAAGAAAGGTAGTCAATTTGCGTTTCTCGGGGTGATAGGAATCCGCGCACCATCGCACAGCAACATGGTATTTGCCTTGTGAAACGCCTTCAACTATCCACTGTTCGCCATCAAGCCCTCTTACGCGGTCTTCCGCAGACAACTGGAAAAAGTTGAGATTCTGAATTAGCACCGCAAGAGACTTTGAATCGTCTGCACCCAGTTCAATGTCCTTTGCTTCGACCAATTTGCCGGGGTCATATCCCCCCTGCCCGTCTAACCGACGAGCTGACAGGCTGTACAATTCCCCGTGCCTTTGGACCCTGACTACAATGGAACTTCCCCACGTAGGCAGAATCATGATGCGGTAGATGTCAGCGTTGACGTCTTTGGCGAATCCGGGCAACCGAGGTTCGTTCATTCGTTCTAAGGACTTGCCGAACCATTTGGACTCGAACGCAGTTACACCCTCACCACCCGCCTTTGTCTTGATTGGAAAATAAGAATCGTCGGCAAATGCCAAGGCCGTAGCGCACCAAAGGGCCCAAACTAAAATAATAGCCTTCACTGGATTCGCCCACCCGACATCGTCCCAGAGTTTGTCCCGACAACTGGAATCTACCACAATTCTATGCAAGTGCCTGGTAAGTCTTATCGGAAACTTACCGACCATCCAATGCCACAGGATTTGCGGCCCTCAGCTGGCTGCCGTAAACTCAAACATCACTCACTGCGCTGGGGGAGCCATCCATGTTGGTTGTAATGCAGTCGCACGCCACCGAGGAGCAGATCCGCGAAGTCTGCAAGCGCATCGAAAGCCTCGGCTTGAAGGCGCACCCCATGCCGGGGTCCCTCCGCACCGCCATAGGCATCACCGGGAACAAGGGCGCCATCGACCTCGGCATCCTTGAGTCCCTCCCCGGCGTCATCGAGTGCATCCCGGTCAGCAAGCCGTACAAACTCGTGAGCCGCGACACCAAGCAGGAAGACACTATCCTGCGAATCCCCACGCCCTCCGGCGACGTCATCGTCGGCGGCGATCAGATCGCCCTCGTTGCCGGCCCTTGCGCCGTCGAAACTGAGGAGCAATGCCTCGCCATCGCCGAACGCCTCAAAAAATCCGGCGTGCGGCTTTTCCGCGGGGGCGCTTATAAGCCGCGCACTTCCCCGTATAGTTTTCAGGGCCTCGGCGAAGACGGCCTCAAGATTCTCTCGAAAGTTCGTGCGACCCACGGCTTCGGTATCGTCACCGAAGCGATTGACAATGAATCGCTCGACCTCGTCGAGGAGTACGCCGACGTCATCCAGATCGGCGCGCGCAACATGCAGAATTTCTCTCTGCTCAAACGCGCCGGCCGCGCCAAGAAACCCGTTCTCCTCAAGCGCGGCATGTCCGCAACGCTCGACGAATTCCTCATGGCCGCCGAGTACATTCTCTCGGAGGGCAATTACAACGTAATGCTCTGCGAGCGCGGCGTGCGCACCTTCTCCGATTTTTCTCGCAACACCCTCGACCTCGCCGTCGTCCCGGCCGTAAAAAAGCGCAGTCACCTACCCATTTTCGTCGATCCCAGCCACGGCACCGGCAAGCGTCACAAAGTGCTGCCGCTCTCCCGCGCCGCTGTCGCCGTCGGCGCTGATGGTCTCCTCATTGAAGTTCATCACGAGCCGGAAAAGGCCCTCTCCGATGGCATGCAGTCCCTCCTCCCCGAGGAATTCATCGTCCTCGCCGACGAAATGCGCCAAATCGCCGCCGTCCTCCACCGGTCCATTAACTAGCCGGTTGCTCGCCACCTCTCTCGCTATCGCCAAGCTGTAGCCCAACCCCTGCGAGACCCCGGCCGAAATCACTATGCTCTCTCACTGGCCCGCCTTGGCAGCCGCAGCACTACCGAAGTACCAAGAATCCCGCATACTGCTTTAAGGTCTTCACCCGATTGGCAGGAAAACATCGCGATGTTAATTACAGGATGAGCGAAAGATAGGAGTTCGGGCAACGGTCTGCGGAACCCACCCACCGGCCCAGCGTCGCAGATCTACGCCACCCGGCTTAGCTCAGGCCAAATGGCCCTACTAAAAAGCAGATTCGACGGACGTATGGAGAAACGCTTACCAATCGCTATAGTTGTCCGCCTCACCGAAGCGCAGGAGCAGTCTGTCAACGGAGCAGAACTGGCTTATACGGATAACGTCAGTGCTCATGGTGCCCGCGTGATTTCCAGCCGCCCCCGGCAAATTGGCGAAGTGACGCAAGTCACTTGCTTGAAAGATGAAATCACGGTCCGCGGAAAGGTTGTCTATTGCCAGAAACTCCTAGACGACCGCTACTGCATCGGATTGAATTTCCAGGACCACCGCGTCACGTGGTCCGCATACCGCACTCACAGCAGCGCCTTACCCTAGCCCACTTGCCAAGTCCACTGCCGGCACCGCTCGACAGCCCATCACAACTCAAACGGTGAAAACAATCTTCCGCCGGCTCGGCAACCGGTTTCGCGAGCTGAAGCGCCCCCAGAGTTAGCCTGGCTGGGGTGCGGGAGCTCTGCTCCCGGCGGCCAGTCGATGGGATCGACAGTTTCCGAGGGCTAATCGCCAAAACTGTACCAAATTGGACAGAATTTCGCCATTTCTTGGGACATTGTATGTCCATGAGAGTGCGGGACCTTACTCCAGCACAATTGTCCTCGGTCCCTTGCCCCACGTGCGGTGTCGCTTCTAGCTAGCGCTGCTTGTTGCATTCAGGTGGCCTGCGCACGGAACCACACTTAGACCGTAGACTCTCCGCGGCCGAGGCCATTGAGTCGAAAAGAATCCGTCCTGGTACTAAACACCGATAAGTCCGCGGACCACCTGACACCCGGGTTTGGTAGGGCGGGTGCGTATGCTTCGTGGCGGACTGGTGGCCCCTGCGCGGATTTTGCGTGCCTCCTGCGAGGAATCAGGTTCCGAACAGGCTGAACGCGAGGATGGTCAGACTTGTGAGCTTTGCGTCTTCCATCGGCTGCCGTGCGCTAGCCAAGAGGTCAGCGTGAGGTCAGCGATCCTCGGTGCCGAGTGCAACTCCGATCTCATCGGAGAGTTTTTGCAGCGTAGTTCCGTCCGCGGAGAGCAGTGGGGTTTTCTGGAGAAGATTGGCGGCGTCCGACAGGTAGGAGCGCGCCCGCTCCTTGCATTCGGAGATGGCCGCACACTGTGTGGCAAAGCTGTTGGCGAGCAAGAAAACCTTGCGCCGGCTCTCCTCTACTCTTGCTTCCACCTGCCCCGGCTTGCCCAGATCCTTACCGAGCAGGTCCAGGTCATAAGTGAATCCACCCACGGCATAAAAAAATTGTCCGTCGGTTTGGGCGACGCAAAATGTGTCTAAGCGCTCGCGAAGCTCAGCGATCAGAGGTGGAGCGGAGCCTTTGCGATTTTCCAGAGGCACGGCCAAGCGAGTGGAGGTTTGCTGCGCTAGATCGCTCAATTCCTCAGGGGCCCCCACCCTCTGCAGGTCTCCCATGATACTCCCCGCCGCGCCCTCCGCCGCGCGTCCCGTTCGCGTCGACATTTCCTCGACTAGGCGCATGCTTAGCCCCAGCCTGTAAAAGGCCTGCGTTCGGTTCTTTCTTATCAACGCTTGCGTTCCGAGATCGCGTGGATCCGAAGCAGGGCCAGGAGGATCCGGGACGTCCGTTATTCCGTCGCTGGGAGCTTTATGTTCAGTTTTCAAGGGAGGATTCTTGAGCAGCGCAATGATATCCGAATAGCGCTGCTGCGTCGCCAAAGAGAGAGCGGTGCTTCCATCCAGGGCCTGCAGATCTACCGCCGCCCCGTTTTCTAAGAGAAGACGCACTGCATCCGTGTGTCCCTGACGCGCCGCTTCGATTAATGCCGTCTTTCCCATGTCGTCCTTTGCGTTTACGTCGGCATGGTGATCGAGCAGCACCGCTACGGTGTCCATGTCGCCTCCGTAGGCGGCATGGATCAACGCGTTGTCCTCATGCTTGTTCTTGGCGTTCACATCCGCGCCCTTTTCCAGCAGCAAGCGGATGGTATCGCTGCGGCGAGAAAAGGCGGCCCAGAACAAGGGCGTCCATCCCTCATGGTCGGTGGCATTCACCTTCGCACCCTTTTCGAGCACGAGACGAACCGTATCCGTGTAGCCCCCGAACGCCGCTTCCATTAAGGCTGTCCGTCCGGCGTTGTCTCTTGCATCCACTTCTCCGCCCTTCTCCAGCACGGCGCGAACGGTGCCCGTATATCCCCGTGCCGCCGCATCGATCAAGGCAGTGTTTCCGTAGGTAGCCCCTCTGGCGTTCACCCCAGCACCCTCCCGGATGAGGCTGAGCACTTCCGCAGTATCCCCCGCCCCAGCGGCTTGCAGGAGCTGCTGGTTGAGAATCTCGCTTTTCGAGGGAGCGGGAGCGATCGACGGGGACGCGGGAGCAGAAGGTGAGTTGCTTTTCTTACTCCCAGGCGCGGGGACAGAAGCGATGGCAGACTTTCCAGCTGGTCCAGCCGGTGTGCTCCCGGAAGCACCATTTGGGCTCTTGTCCGGTGGCGTCCGAGAAGCGTTTTCGAGCAGCGCCACGATGTCGTTGTATTTGTATTTTTTGGCCAGGCTCTGGGCCGTGGTTCCGTCCTTACCCCGGACATGGACGTCCGCCCCTTTTTCCAGCAGCGCGCGAACGGCGTCAATGTGGCCCAGATCGGCAGCACTCATTAGCGCCGTCCAGCCATGGCTGTCCCTGGCATTCGCGCGTGCGCCCTTCGCCAGCAGGGCGCGCACGGTGTCCGTGTAGCCGAAGTATGCGGCCCAGAACAGCGCTGTCCTTTTCTCGTTGTCCCTGGCATTGACGTCCGCGCCTTTCGCCACTAGCGCGCGCAGAGTGTCCGTACGGCGCGAAAGGGCGGCCCAGAACAAAGCGTTCCATCCGACCAGGTCCGTGGCATTCACATCTGCGCCGTTTTCCAACAAGACGCGGACGGTATCCGTGTAGCCCCCCGCCGCCGCTTCCATCAGCGGCGTCCTCCCGTTCTTATCTTTTGCGTTGGGATCTGCGCCCTGCGCGAGCAACTTCCGAACTTCGGCCGTATCCCGCGTCCTGGCGGCATCCGTGAGTCTTGTGTTGAGGTCCTGAGAGAGGGCGGGAAGGGCGAGGCACAGGACTACCGCGAGTGCCCACAGTGCTTTCGGCATCGTGACTTCAAAGGAAATTCGCAGCATCCGTGGTCTGCCTCGCGCAGGCCTGTTCCCCATGAGGCGGAACCTAACGAAGAATATAAGGCCATAACAGTCTGAGCTACGAATAATTCTATCGCGCCAGGAACGAAAAGCGCGCAGGGATTGGTGAAATTGGGTGAATGTATAACGGTACGGCTTCCGATCTCCCTAGAGAAACAACTGCCATGCCGAAGCCATCTGGGAGTGTGCGACGAAAACGGCTGGCCCACCCGGCGCATCCGCCTCGCACTAAAGGATTTGGCGGGCTAACTCGCCGCCTTCGCGGCCCGGGTTTCCATGAAACCGAGCATCGCCTGCTTCAATTGCGAATCGACTTCGTCTGCGATGGTCATCACGTCGAGCAACACGGTGCTGAAATCCACGCTTCCTAGATTGTTCTGCAGAGTATTAAAGATGCTGACCTGCAGGATTCGCGACTCTTCCACCACCATGGGGACAGTGTACCCTTGCTTGCGTCGCAGAATCCCATGCTCGCGAGCGGCACGGGAAATGGGACTCTTGGCACCGGGTGCGAGACGCAGGCGGCGCACGACGTCGCCCAGCAGCAGGGGAAGATGGGCAGTACGCTCTTGGTAGGTCAGTGAGATGGCTGTCAGTTCCTCGGTGTGCTCCACGCGGGACATCCAACTCTGGATGGTTTGGTCGAGATCACGCTCCAGAATTTCGGCGACCCGTTCTTTGTTCATCGCCATATGGACCGAAGGGTTCGCGAGCTTCTTCTGGATGATTTCGGTAATCTCCGCAAAGCCAATAGGTTTCACAAGGACTTGATCGGCCTGCAGGAGGAGGCCACTCAAGGCCGCTTGAAGCACGGGGTAGCCACTGAGCACGAGCGTTACAGCGTTGGGCTGTGTATGGCGCATGGCATCGACGACGGTAAACCCATCACAAGCATCCGGCATGTGCAGGTCGGAGAGCAGCATATCGAAGTTTTCAATAGAAATAAGTCTGAGCGCTTCGTTTACGTTGGCAGCGGGTACCACGTCAAACCCGTGGCTTTCCAAGCCTTCCTGGAACGCGGCGAGGATGTCGTCGTTGTCGTCCGCGAGCAGAATTCTATGTTTCTTCATAAAAATAGATACCTTTCAAGTAAAGTATGGCAGGTAGAAAACCAGTAAGACTGCTCAATTGGGGACATAGGTTCCGTTTGTGCCAGGTGCCGACCCTTCGATTTCAAGGGTGCGTTCTTTAACTTTTCCTGGCTAACGCTGCGATGCTCATCGAATACTTTTCCACAGGTCTTTCGAATCCCACCCCTCCCGCTGCATCTTGCACCCTGTCAGTCCCTTCCTCCCCGCTTCGTTCCATGCCTCCTCTCGTGCCACAATTTGAGGTCTCATGTACCGCCCCAAGAACTTTCGCGTCTACTTCCTGCTCGCCGCGCTGGCCATCGGCGGCATTGTCCTGCTTCTCCGCGAGCATCGCCCCTCCTTCCTGCGCCCGGACTTGCATCTCTCCGCCTACGTCACCACCGCGGACGGCAACGTCACCGTGGTCGATCTCGTGAAGCTCAAACCCGTTGCCCGCATCCCCGTCGGCCCGGGACTTTCCGGAATGCGCGAGCATCCCACCCGCCCCGAGGTTTTCGGCGTGAGCACAACCGGCGGCTACGTCTGGATCCTTGATCCCCGCATTAATCAGGTCGCTGCGCGCATCGCCGTGGGGCCGCTTCCCTACGCCCTCGATTTTTCGCCCGACGGCAACCGCATCTACACGACCGCTTCCGGAAACAACACCCTCCTCGCGATTGACACTAAATCGCGCGCCATCGTCGCCCGTGCGCCGACAGGCCGCGAACCCGTCCTCGCCCACGTCACGCCGGACGGCACGTCCGTCCTCGTCGTAAATCGCCGCGACGGCTCTCTTGGTGTTCATGACGCAACCTCTCTCGCCCTGCGCGGCAGCGTTTCGGTTATCGCTCAGCCCGAAGACGTCGTCGTCCTGCCGGACTCTTCCATAGCGTTCGTATTGAGTCGTTCGGAGCGCCGCATCTCCGTGGTCGACCTGCGCCGCGGCGTTCTCGTCACCAATCTCGAGCTGGCGGGCAAGCCCACGGACATGCTGCTCAAGCCCGATGGCGGCGAACTCTACGTGATTTCGCCGGAGGCTCATGGCCTCCAAGCCATCAACACCTGGACTCACGAGGTCGGCGATTACATGGTCCTGGGATCGGCGCCCACTCGCGGCGTCCTGAGCGAGGACGCTACGCTCCTATATGTTTCGGACACCGCTGCCGGCCGCGTCACGCCTGTCGATATTTTCAATCGCCGCATCGTCCGCGATCCCGGAAAAGGTTTCCCCGTTCCCGCCGGCGATTCTCCCGCCGCTTTGCGCTTCGATCCCGCGGAAAACCTGCTCCTGGTCGTTAGCGAAGGTTCCGGCGACCTCGCCGTCATCCGCGTGCGCACGAATTTTTTGCTCACGTTGATCCCCGTCGGCGATCATCCCCAGAATCTCGCCGTCAAATTGTTTTAGGAAGAATTGGTCTTTGTAGGGTCGGCCTTCCGAGGCCGACCGGAGGCACTACTCCGGCGGCCAGGCCGAATTCTCTTCGCCAAGATGCACGTCCAGGAATCCTTCGGCGGGCAAGACATCCACGGGCAATCCCCCGTGCCACAGCGCAACGCCGAGCCTCAGCTTGCTCTGGCCTTTGAAATTGATTTGGTCCTTCTGTAGGGCCACTTCCAAAGCGCGCTCGAACGCCGCTTCCGCAACAAGATTCGGATTCAGCAGGCACACGAGACCTTTTTCGACGGCGAACCCTTGCACGTGGCCTCGCTCCAGCTTAACGACGATGGTCACTTCTTCCGCGCCGCCGATCGTGATGCGAAACTCCGGGTCCTCCAGCTCCGCGAGCGCCTCCGCGAATGGATCGATGCGCACGCAGAAGCGTCCTTCCTCGAATCCGTAACGCAGTTCGTGCAGGTAGAATACGCGTCCGTGCATCGACCCGCCACGCCGCTCCGGTGAATACAATCCCGCCCCAAGCCACTCGAAGTACGACGTATCCCTCCCATCGATTTTGACATTCAGCCACCCCGTGGGAGCCATCTGCAACGCGTGCTCCGGCCTGCGCTTGATGGGCTTCGCCAATTCTTCCGGTGCAACCTTCCCCAGTGCCAGGTAGATGGCCGTCAGGTGCTTTCGAAACAGCGCGTCGAATTCGGCGTCGTTCGCGGTGCTGTGCTCGGGGCCGAACCACCAGCACCAGTCGCTTCCCTCCGCGGCCAGGAGCGATTCGAACGCTTCCTTGAGCGCGGTTTCGGTGGGGGCATCCGCTCTTCCCTGCTTGCGCGCTTCGAATGCGCGGGCGTAGGCCTCGCGCGCATCCCACAATAATTCCCAAGCCGCGACGTCTTCGGCGTGACCGATCCACACGTCAAAATTTGCGTTGATCCACGAGGCGGGGAAAATCCCAGCGGTGGTGGGAATTTCGCCTGCGGCGGCAATGGCTTCGCTGGCGGTCAGCGCGCGGAAATCCTGGTCGCCCTGGATGCGTCCGTAAAACTCGCGAAGGAAGGCGCGTCCGTTCCCGGGGTAGTATTCCCAGGCATTTTCGCCGTCCAGAAAAAGACAAATCGTGAGCGGCTGATCGCCATGCACGGATTCTCCGAGATGGCGCATTCGAGTGTGGAGATCGGCCGCTGCGGCTTTGGCTTCCATGCGGCTGTAAACAAAACCGACGAGGTCGGACAAGTGGTGATCGCGAAACAATCCCGCAATGCTATTTCCGCCCAATTGCACGCGCCAGGGTTTGTAGAGGCGATCGGCATTGGCGGGAATACCATTTCCGTCGCGGAAGAATCCGACATTCAGCGTGCGGCCAAGGACTCCCTCGTCGGTTCCAAACCAGTGAAATCCTTCTTCCGCGGCAATTGTCAGCGCCTGATCCGAGACCGAGCCTTCGGAAGGCCACAAGCCGGCGGGCTTCCCGCCAAAAACTCTTTCGTGATATTCGCGTGCACGCCGCAATTGTTCGCGGGCATCTTCTGGACGCCGGTAGGCGCGGCGCGGGAGAGGCGTCCCCGGATTGGCGACGCGCGCAATATCGGAATCGCAAATCAGGGGAAGGATGGGGTGATAGAACGGAGTGGTGCTGATCTCGATCTGGCCGCCCTGCGCCGCCTCACGATAAACGGGGAGCACCAGGCCCAGAAATTCGAGCTGCTTCTTCCGCAGAGCGGATTTGTCTTTTTCGGTGTAGTCCTTTCCTTTCGTGGCCAGGCGGCTGACGACATCATCCTTTTCGAACCACGACTCTTCCATCCAAGCCAACTGCGAGAGGAGTTGCAGGTCGCGCCAATCGCGCGGGGTGAAAGAGACCTGCGCCTGCGCGCCGCCGGCGGGACGCGACCATTCGAATAACTCGACGAACCGCGGCCAGCGCGACATCAGCCGCTCGTTGTTCACCTGAAACGCACGCGCGATGATTTCCGCCTTATCCTCACGAGTTAATTCGTCGGCATTCTTGAACGCCAGCGAGAACCAGGGCTCTTTGAAATCACCACTGGCGTACTCCTCGAGTTGCATGCCGAGGGCAGGCACGACGTTGAACGTTGCATGGAAGTTGGGAAATTCGCGGAGCACCTCGACCATGCCCCAGTAATCTTTCAGCGCATGCAAACGCGTCCAGGGGAGGACATAGCGTCCACTTCCGGGGTCGCGGTACTGCGGCTGATGCATGTGCCACAAGACCACCAGATGAATCCGCTTCATACCTGGCGGCGCTCCGTGAGAAGGTGCCTCAATGGCCTTGGAGTGCGGTTATCAATCAAGACTCTCATCTAAGTTGTGAGGCAAGACTAGACCGGGCTTTTTCGATCGCCCTGCCCATCTCCAACCTCTTGTCAAAGTAGAGTGTAGCAGTCGAAAGCAAAGAGCCGCTAGCTCCGGGCGAACTCAATTCGACTCGTCGTTTTAGAGTTAGGATATGACGTTGATCTAAACCCCCACAAGCGATACCGGCGCGTGCGGGACCCAATTTCGTCCTAGCGCTTTGCGTCTGCGCCACCCCCCAACGCCGATTGACGCTGCTGCAGGAAGCGGCGAACGGAGGCGTCGCGCTCGAGACCGATTGCGATTTCGTAGGCGTGGCGGGCTTCGGCGTGTTCGCCTGTCTTGGCCAGCAGCTCCGCGAGTGCTGCCCAGTAGGGTTGGTATTCGGCGAGCCGCCCATCGGCGGCTATCTCTTGCATGGCGGCAAGAGCGGCACTGGCGCCATGCACCTCCGCGATCGCCAGGGCACGATTGATAGCGACCACCGGCGAGCCAACGAGCGCGAACAGTGCGTCGTATAGCTGCAACACCTCTGCCCAGTTGGCGTGACCCGTGCGGGAGCGATGAACGTGTGCCGACTGCAACGCGCCTTCCAACTGATAGCGGCCGACGGAGTCCAGACCGCCGGCACGCCGAAGGATCGTCTCGGCCTCATCAATCATCTGCCTGTCCCACAGCGCTGGATCCTGCTCGGCAAGCGGAACGTATTCGCCGTCCTCGTTGCGGCGCGCGCGACGCCGGGCTTCCGCGTGAAGCATGAGAGCAAGCAGGCCCAGCGCCTCCGGCTCCTCCGGCAGCAGTTCGGCCACGAGCCTGGCCAAAAACATGGCTTCCTCTGTGAGATCGCGGCGGGCGACATCGGTCCCGCCAGGGTCTGTCCAACCTTCTGCAAAGGCGGCGTAGATGGCGTCCAACACGGTGTCGAGCCGGCCGGGAAGCTCCTCGCGCTCCGGGATACTAAACGGAATGCCGGCCTGCCGGATCTTGTCCTTGGCACGGGCGAGTCGCTTGCCCATGGCTGCCGGAGACGTGAGAAACGCCGAGGCGATTTTCTTCGCATCCAGCCCGAGCACCACTTGCAGAATCAAGGGCGCACGAACGGCGGCGTCGATCGCCGGGTGCCCGCAGGCGAACATCAGCGCGAGACGTTGATCCGGGATCTCCGAATCGGTCGCGGCAGCGTCGAGCCCCTCCGCCAGCAGGTGCAACTGCTCGGCCGCAATTTCATGGCGGCGCCGTCCTCGGTACATATCGATCACCTTTCGCCGCGCGACGGTCAGCAGCCATCCTTCCGGATTATCAGGACACCCCTTCAGTGGCCAATCTGCCAGCGCCGCAGCGAATGCCTCCGAGAGGGCGTCTTCGGCAGCAGCCACATCCCGTGTCCGTGCCGCGAGAAAGGCGACGAGCTTGCCGTAGCTGCGACGCGCCACCGCGTCTGCCGTGCTGCGCGCCTGCGCGTCGCCTTCGGGGAAGGTCATGCGTTCACCCGGCGGCGCGGCTCACGCCGGCATGCTCCAGGATGGACGCACTTCGACGACACCGTGACTTGCGCCTGGGCAGCGCGATGCCCAGGAGATCGCCGCATCCAGATCGACCACGTCGATAAGATAGTAGCCACCGATCTGCTCTTTCGACTCAACATACGGGCCATCCAGCACTTGCGGCTTGCCATTCGCGACTCGCACTGTCGTCGCAGCCGAACTCGGCTGCAGGCGGTTGGAGCCCTTCAGGACGCCCGCCTTCGTCAGTGCCTCGGTGTAGGCTCTATAGGCCGCCACCCCTTGTTCCTGCTCGGCCTTTGTCAGCTTGTTCCAACTTGCCTCCTCGGAATAGAGCATCAGCAAATATTGCATTTGAAACCTCCGTTATGGGTTGTGGGCGGGCATTATTGCCCGTCACTGTAATGACGTCCGAAACCAGGCGATTTGGACAGCCGGTCATTGAGCTGGCAGCCTGATGGTAATCTTGCAATCTTGCGCATGCCACGGCTCACACAAGCCCCTCCCGAGGACTCAATGGAGACAATTTTGCCAGGCCCACGCGAGCGTGCACCATTGCGTTCATTGAAGCCGGCACCGCAGATGGCGGATCGACTTCCTGGCTGTTCACTGCCCTCAAGTGTCTCGACCGCCGCCGATTCGAGCCGCTCATTATGCCGCGAGCGGTGCGACGGTTGAGAAGATCCGCGCTGGGCGTGCCCATGCACTTTGCTTCCACAGAGCCGCCGGGTTACTTTCCGGCATGGCTGCGAAGCCACCCTCGTCTGTGGCCTTTGCGAAAATGCATGTCCCTCTGCCGGATTGCGTGCCGCCTCCTGGCGCGGGACACAACCATAACCAGAGCAGTGCGGAAACATCTGCGCGAAAAGGCCGCGGCGGTTGTTGTGCTGAATTCCGATCTTCATTTTCAGTATTGCAGCGCTGTCGCGGCACGGCTGGAAAAATTGCCCATCTTGTGCCGCAAGTCCGGAGGCATAGCAGAAGGCTTGCGCATCAAGAAACTTCTGACGCCTTTAGTCGATGTATTTGTCCCGATTTCAAAAGCGGCTGAAAAAGATCAGCTTACAAATCCTGCCACAAAGCGGAGCGTAGTGGTGTATGAGGGTGTCGACATGTCGGAGTATCGCGGGCGGCGACCGAATCCCGGGCTCCGGTCCAAGCTCGGACTCCCAGAGAACAAAAAAGTCGTCACCAGCGTCGCGCGATTAGCGGCCGGCAAAGGGCAAGCCGAATTGATGGAGGCGGCCGCCAGGGTAATCCAGGAATTCCCGGAAGCAGCGTTTTTCATCGTCGGGGAGGAAACTCCGCCAAACGGCCCGATTACATCTTGTCTGCACAGTAGCGTCTTGCGGCTGGGACTCTCAGACCATGTTGTGTTTGCCGGCGCACGCGGAGACGTGCCTGATATCCTGGCCATTACCGACGTCTTCGTGCATTGCCCCACAACTTGGATCGAAGACCTGGGAATTTGCCATCTCGAGGCAATGGCTTCGGGAAAGCCATCTGTGATTTCCAGGAATGGCGGGCTGCCGGAAGCCGCTATCGACGGCGTCACCGGAGTCGTGGTAGCTCCCGCGGATATCGCCGCGATGCCGGCGGCCATCTTGCGCTTCCTGATGAACCCTGATCTTGCCGAGAGATTCGGCCAGGCCGCCCGCGCGCCGAAAAACTATTCGACATAGCCGCAAACAATGCCGTTTACGAGGACCAGTTACAGGAATTAGCGAGTCGCCGAGCAAGGGGAGGAATATGATCCAAGTGCAGGTAAACTAAAAGCAGCTTACACTCCCCAAAGGAGGCCGCTTGATGGTTCCTCAGTTCCCCGGGGATATGGTCCCTCTGCTCCGCTGCAACAATGACGCTGGCGAACTGGCGATTGCCAAGGAACTCCGAGGCGACGACCATGGGGTTTTGGATGCCGTTTTGCGCTGTAAGGGTTGCGAGCCGAATTTCGCACCGAGGATGGAATCGCGCGCCTGTTGCCGAATCAGCTTAGTCCGGAAGACAAACAGGAGATGAGCATCCGGGACACGATCGACTACGATTTTACAAACCCGGGGCCTTTCGTACCTCCGCGAAACCTCGAAATCAAGCCGAATCCGCGAAGCCTTTTCATCAAATCCGCGAGGCGCTGGCGATCTTCATCCTGCACTGCCGTGAATTCCAGCCCCAATCCACGACCGGGCCTTACATGCCGCACAACTGCTTCGGCCCTGATCTGTCCTTCTTCGACAAGAAAATGAACGTTTGTCTTCGCGCCCACGGCCCTTGACTTCTTTGTCTGGACAAACAGACCCCCCGAGCTTAGATCCCGAACTCGTGAAGTATCGTCATATCCGACGGAGTTCCAGTACACATAGACGTTCCCCGGCGTCTCGACACGCGAGCTGAACCTTTTAGAATGGGATGATTGTTGTTGCACGATGGCCCCTCAGCCGGATTTTCGTCCTCCGGTTCGCTGTCTTATGACGGTCCACATCAGCGATTGCCGTCGAAAAGCCCCTTCATCACGGGCAATCCGACGCTTGGTGGAAACGCCCGTGATTCATTTCGCGAACCGCTTCCTCCGCGCAAGCGTGAAATCCGCCGCGCAAAATCCAATAAAATTCTAAAAGTATGGTGTGCACAAATCTGTACACTTTTGAACAATGAGCGTAGATCCTGTGTAAGAGCGTGAATTATTAACGGATAGCGGAGGTGATGGTTTTATGCCCCGGCACGATCGAGAGGCTAGGTTTGGGAGTTTAAGCGCAGCGTTCGCAGGCTTCTAGAGAAAGTGCGGAGAGGCGCGACGAGGCGAAGGTTGTCGGGACCGTGCTACACTCACCGTTCGCGTCATGCGCATCCTGGACCGGTATATCGTCCGTGAAGTTTTCCGCCACGCACTCCTCGGACTCGTCGTCTTTACCTTTGTATTTTTCGTGCCCCAACTAATCCGCTTGATGGAACTATTTGTGCGTCACAGCGGTTCCGGCGCGCAGGTGCTGAAGCTCTTTCTGTGTATATTCCCCGCGGTATTTGTATTTACCGTGCCGATGGCCACGCTGATCGGTGTGCTGCTCGGGCTGGGGCGGATGTCGGCGGATAGCGAGATCATCGCACTCACGGCTTTGGGCATCGGCCGCCGCCGAATTCTGCTTCCCGTTGGAGTGCTGGCGCTTACCGGCGCGGTGGTGACTCTGGCAATGACGACCTGGCTCGGACCGTTGGCCCTGCGGACATTTCGTTCCCTGCAGGCCGACTTGATCACCTCACAGGTCTCCTTTGCGTTGCAGCCGCGAGTCTTCGATGAGCGCTTCCCGCGGCTGGTTCTCTACGTCAACGATGTCACGGCCAGCGGCACGCAATGGCACGGCGTATTTCTGGCGGAGACGGGCGGAGAGGGCGGTTCACGAGTGACACTGGCGGAGAACGCGATTGTCATTGCCGCACCAAAACAGGGGAAGTTGGAGCTCCATCTACAGGGCGGCACGACCCACGAATTCTCGCGCGAGGATGCAGATCACTATTCCGTCACGGCATTCGGCCAGAGCGACTGGCCCATCGAGTTCAGTGGCTTGGCAGTGGCCCAGCCGCGGCAGCTCAACAATCCCGAGCGTTCGATTCGCGAATTGCTCGCCGATAACGGACCGGGGTGGCGCGAAGCCCGCGTGGAACTGCACCGCCGCTTTGCGTTTCCGATCGCCTGCTTTGCCTTTGCGCTGATCGCCGTTCCGCTGGGCGCGCAACCTCGGCGCGGCGGCCGGGCGGCGGGGGCGTTACTCGCGGTAATCCTCATCTCTTCTTATTATTTGCTATCCGTCCTGGGGGCGGGGCTTGCGCGGCAAGGCACGCTGACGCCGGCAGCGGGAATCTGGATCGCCAATTGCGTTCTTTTCGCGCTGGGGCTGACTCTCATGCCGCGGATGCAGCAATTCCGCGGCGAGACCCAGTGGCTCCGGCCGATAATCTATTTGGAATCCAGAAAACGCCTCCTGCGCCGCCGGAGAGCCCAAGCTCGCGGCAGAGCTGCCATAGCAAACGGGGTGAATGGCGAGCGCGTCTCACCGGAAATCCTGGCGCGTTCCAGCGGAAGTTTCCCGCAATTGCTAGACATGTATGTATTGCGGCGTTTCTTTTATTATTTTGCGCTGCTGATGGGGGCGTTCGTCCTTCTTTTTGAGACCTTCACGTTTTTCGAGCTTCTCGACGACATTGCGCGGCACCGCGTTCCCTTTCTGATCGTGGTCGATTATTTCCGCTACCTTGCTCCCTACCTGCTCTACCAGCTCGCGCCGCTTGGAGCACTGGTCGCGGTACTGGTGACGCTGGGGATCATGAGCAAGAACAATGAAATCGTGGCCATCAAGGCCAGCGGCATCAGTATGTACCGTCTGGCAGTGCCGCTGCTTCTTGCAGGGCTGGCCCTGGCCGTAACCATGATCGTGCTCGACGATACCTACCTGCCCTATGCCAACCAGCGGCAAGACGCGCTTCACAATCTGATCAAAGGACGTCCGCCGCAGACCTACACCCACCCGCAGCGCTGGATTTTCGGGGAAGGCTCTAAAATCTACAATTACGATCTCTTCGATCCCACGCAGAATCTTTTTGGCGGGCTCACGGTGCTGGAGATCGATCCGGCCACGTTTCAGGTGCGGCGCCGTATCTTTGCGTCGCGCGCGCGGTGGTCGGAGACGCAAAAGGTGTGGGCTCTCGAAGGGAGTTGGGTGCGCGATTTTGTAGATGGCGCGATTGTCCGGTACGAGCGGCTTCCGCCGGTCACCTCGCTGCCGGAGCTCACCGAACCCCCCAGTTATTTCAACCGTGAGGTTCGACAGGCGTTCCAGATGAGCTGGCGCGAGCTGCGGAGTTATATCGATGGTTTGCATCGTGCGGGCTTTGACGTCGCGACCCTCACAGTGCAATGGCACGAAAAGCTTGCCTTCCCGCTGCTCGCCTCGGTAAGCATGCTTCTGGCGATCCCGTTCGCTTTTTTGGTGGGGACGCGCGGCGCGGTGGGAGGTGTGGCGCTCGGAGTCGGATTTGGAATCGTTTATTGGTCGATAGCCAAGCTTCTGGAAGCCATGGGCGGAGTTGGCCAGCTTCCACCGTTTCTAGCAGGGTGGTCGCCGGACATCATTTTCTTTTTTCTGGGCCTGTATTTTTTCTTCAAAATGCCCACGTAGAGAAAATGAAGTCGCCGAACGGACGGAGATCAGGGAATTCTCGCCCGCCATTGACTTCAAGTATCACTTTAGATTGACTCGCATCGATTTCTTCCGCTACTTACCCTTCTTTTTCTTCGCTTGCTTTTCTTCAACCACTACTTGAGCTGCCGCCAACCGAGAAATGGGAACGCGGAAGGGAGAAGCGCTGACGTAGTCCATGCCGGCCTGGTGGCAAAACTTCACGCTGTCCGCATCGCCGCCGTGTTCGCCGCAGATGCCGATCTTCAGTTTGGGGCGCGTCTTGCGACCCTGCTCAATGCCCCAACGCATCAGCATGCCGACGCCCTTGGTATCGAGCGACTGGAAAGGATCCGCGCTGAATACAGCGGCTTTCTTCTCGTCCACGTAATCGGGCAAGAAGCGGCCTGCGTCGTCGCGGGAAAGACCCATGGTGGTTTGAGTAAGGTCATTGGTTCCGAAGGAGAAGAACTCCGCCACTTCGGCGATCTCTCCCGCCAGTAAGGCAGCGCGCGGCAACTCGATCATGGTTCCGACGAGATAATTCAGCTTCACGCCGGACTTCTGGATCAGGTCTTCCGCGACGCGCCGGGTGGCTTGATCGAGGATGGAAAGTTCCTTACGGTCCAGAGTGAGCGGATGCATGATCTCAGGTAAAACTTTAACTCCACTTCTCTGGCATTCGATGGCTGCTTCGATGATGGCACGCACTTGCATCTCAAGAATTTCGGGATAGGTAATGGCAAGGCGGCAGCCGCGATGGCCGAGCATGGGGTTGGCTTCGTGTAACTGCTCGACGCGGCGCACCACGATTTGGACATCGATCTTCAGATCACGCGCCAACTCTTCCTGCTTGGCCCGCTCGTGCGGGACGAACTCGTGGAGCGGCGGGTCGATCAAGCGGATGGTGACCGGCAAGCCGTCCATGGCTTTGAAAATGCCAACGAAATCGCGGCGTTGGAACGGGAGCAATTTGTCGAGTGCCTTGACACGAGCTTCTCTGTTGTCGGCGAGGATCATTTCCTGGATGGCGCGCTGGCGCTCGTGGCTCCTCTCCGGCTGCTCGAAATCGGTAAAGAACATGTGCTCCGTGCGGCAGAGGCCAATCCCTTCCGCCCCAAACTCGATGGCCTTGCGAGCGTCTTGCGGAGTGTCGACGTTCGTGCGGACCTTGAGGCGGCGCGTCTCATCGGCCCATTTCATGAGCGTTTCGTAGGACTTGGGCAGCTGCGGAACGACCAGAGGCATCGCTTCCGTGTAGACCACGCCCTCGCCACCATCGAGGGTGATCCAATCCCCTTCCTTCACGACCTTGCCGTTGGTGGACATCGATAGTGATTTGTAGTCGATGTCCAGTTTTTCGGCGCCGACCACGCAACACTTGCCCCAACCGCGCGCGACGACGGCCGCGTGGCTGGTCTTGCCGCCAGTCGCGGTGAGAATCCCCTGCGCAACGGCCATGCCGCCGACGTCTTCGGGGCTGGTTTCGCGGCGCACAAGGATCACTTTCTCGCCGCGTGCGGCCCACTCTTCCGCTCTCTGCGCGGAGAAGACGACTTTACCGACAGCCGCGCCGGGCACCGCATTGATGCCGGTAGCCAGGATTTTCGAGGACAGGGATTTCTTGTCGACTTTGGCATCGATCACAGGATAGAAGAGCCGCTCGATGTCCTCCGGCTTGACGCGAAGGATGGCTTCTTCCCGGGTAATGAGTTTTTCGTTGGCCATGTCAACAGCGATTCGAAACGCGGCCGCAGGGGTGCGCTTGCCGGTCCGCGTCTGCAGCATGTAGAGCTTGCCGTCCTCGACGGTGAACTCCATGTCCTGCATGTCGCGATAATGCTTTTCAAGTTTTACTCGAACTTTCTCGAGCTGCGCGTAAACCCTGGGCATGATCTTTTGCATTTCGGTCAAAGGCATCGGAGTTCTAATGCCGGCCACGACGTCTTCTCCCTGGGCGTTCACCAGGAAGTCGCCGTAGAAGATTTTTTCTCCGGAACTCGGATCGCGAGTGAAGCAGACGCCGGTGCCGGAAGTGTCGCCGGTATTCCCGAAGACCATCTGGACGACGTTGACGGCGGTGCCGAGGAGCCCGGTGATTTTTTCGACGCGGCGATAGGTGACCGCCTTCTCCGCCATCCAGGAGCCGAACACCGCGCCGATTGCGCCCCAAAGCTGGTCGATGGGGTCGTCCGGAAAGTCCTTCCGGGATTGTCGGCGAAAGTACGCTTTGTATTCCGCCACCAATTCTTTCCAGCCGCTCGCAGGAACAGCGGTATCTTCTTTGACGCCAAGCCGGTCTTTCATGGCGCGAAGGCGATGTTCGAGATCTTCCTTCGACATGCCCATGACCACGGTCGAATACATTTGCACGAAGCGGCGGTAAGCGTCATAAGCGAAACGTTCATTCCTGGTCGCGGTGGCGAGGCCTTCGACGGAGCGATCATTCAGTCCGAGATTGAGAATGGTTTCCATCATTCCAGGCATGGAGCGGGCCGACCCGGAGCGCACGCTGACGAGGAGAGGGTTCTTCGGATCGCCCAATTTCTTTCCGGTGATGCGCTCGAGCTTCGCGACGTAATCGGCGACCTGCTTCTTCAGCTCCGGAGGATACTTCTTGCCGTTCTTGTAAAAGTAATCGCACGCCTCCGTGGAGATGGTGAAGCCGGCGGGAACAGGCAGGCCGATCTTGGTCATCTCGGCGAGACCGGCGCCTTTGCCCCCCAGGAGATCGCGCCAAGTTCCGTCACCTTCTGCTTTGCCGGCGCCGAAGAAATACACCCATTTTTTCACTGTACGCCTCGCTTGTCCTGTTTGGAGTTATGGAAACTTTACTGTTGTCACCATTCTGCAACGGCGCCCGGAAAAGATTGTCGGCACGCCGACTTTTTAAGATTTCAAGTAAAACTTGAGGTGCCTAGCGACGCTCTTCACCGCCAAGTTCAGAAAAGTCGGCGACGGTCGTGAACTCGCGCAGCAATTCCGCGAGCAAAGCCAGCCGATTGTTGCGTACTGCTTCGTTTTCCGTCATCACCATGACGCCGTCGAAAAACTGATCGACTACTTTTCGCAGGCCGGCAATGGCCTCCAAGGCTTCCTGATACTTCCCTGCACGTTTCTGGGTTTGCACTCTTGTGGCAGCGGCGCGAACCGCGGAATACAGTTCGCGTTCGGCGGCGCTTTCGAACAGCTCTGGATTCGCCTGGCGAGCATCGCCGGGAACCACGTTGGCCTTTTCAAGGATCTTGCGAATACGCTTGAAGGAAACGGCGAGCGGCTCGAAGTTCTTTGACTTGCGAATGGCCTTCAGCGCCACCAGGCGTTTCTGGGCGTCCACCAAGTCGTCGGCACCGGCACGAAAAACGGCGCTGACCTCATCGTAGCCGAAGCCTTCCCGTTCGCGAAAGACAAACTTGGCGCGGTCGAGGATGAATTCAAGGATTTGACTTTCCTGGTCCGGTATTACGCCGCGCTTGGGTTTGTGGGTCAGAAGCGCCTTAGCGGCGGCGCCGATGGCCAGGGTGAGCGAAACGGGCAGCTTCTTCTCCAGAATGATCTTGACGATTCCCAGAGCAGCGCGCCGCAATGCATAGGGGTCGCTCGAGCCGGTGGGCACCACTCCCACAGCGAAACACCCAACGATGGAATCGAGTTTGTCCGCAAGCGCAACAGCGCAGCCGGTTAGATTGCGCGGGATGGGATCATCAAGCCCGACGGGACGGTAGTGATCGTAGACGGCGTCGGCGATTTCGTCGGATTCGCCCTGAGCGCGCGCGTACAAACCGCCCACGATGCCCTGAAGCTCAGTGAACTCGCGAACCATTTCGGTGGCGAGGTCGCACTTGGCGAGTTCGGCGGCGCGGTCAGCCTCCGCCACGTGCGCATGGAGCATGCCGAGATTGAACCACTGCTCGGTGAACCAGCGGGCGATGGCGCGGATGCGCTCGACCTTGTCGCGATAACTGCCGAGTCGCGATTCGTAGGTGACGCGTTCGAGCTTCGGCAAATAGTCGGCGAGCCGACATTTCTGATCCGCCTGCCAGAAAAATTGTGCATCGGCGAAGCGCGCACGAAGGACGCGTTCGTGGCCGGCGCGGATGATTCCCTTGGAGTCCTTAGCGACATTGATGACCGCGAGGAAGTGCGGAGCCAGTTCACCGTTTTTCTTTTCCGCGGCGAAATACTTCTGGTGGTCGCGCATGACGGTCACGAGGATTTCGTCCGGGAGGCTCAGAAAGGCCGGATCGAAATCGCCTTGTATGACGCTCGGGTACTCGTTGAGATAGGCCACCAGCTTTCGAAGCGGCGCGTCTTCGTGGATGCGGTAGTTTCCCCGCTTGGCACGGGCTTCCAGTTCCGTCGCGATTTTCCCCTGGCGGCGGCTGGGGCGGACGATCACGCCATTCTGTTGGAGTTTCTTCTCGTAGTCTAAAAAGTTGCTCACGGGGACGGTGCTCGAACCGAGGAAGCGGTGGCCGCGAGTGGTGCGGCCGGCGGCGATGCCAGCGACTGACAGTTTCAGTGCTTTGCCGTCGAGCACGGCGACGATCCAGCGGATGGGGCGAATGAAGCGCGCGCCATCGAGGCCGGTCCAGGTCATGGAGCGCGGCCAGGTGAGATCGTGCACGGCACGGGGGAGGATCGCGATCAGTATTTGTTCAGCAGTCCTGCCGAGCTTGGTCTGTTTGGCGGCAAGGTACTCGCCCTTCGGGGTCTGAATCAGGTGGAGGTCGTTGACGTGGAGTCGCTGCTTCTCGGCGAAGCTCTGCGCCGCGCGTGTCGGCGCGCCGACAGAATCGTAGGCCACGGACTTGGGCGGGCCGGTTACTTCGGTCTCGACGTCCTCCTGCTTGGCGGGCAGCCCGCGGACCCAGGCGGTCAGGCGCCGGGGCGCGCTGAAGGTCTCCACCGATACCCCATCAAAAAGATTTTCGGCGGCGAGAAGTTTCTCGATGTTGGCGCGGAGTTCCTCTTCGGCCTTCGGTAGCATCCCGGCGGGAATCTCCTCGCAACCGACTTCGAAGAGGAGTTCGACGCGTTTTTCTTTTGCGAATGCCTTCATGGCCGCGCCTCGCGCTGCGGTGCGGCGCCGCCGATCTGGGCCAGGAAGGACGCGGCGGTGCGGCACGCCAGGGTGCGCACGCGGGCCATGAGCGCCGCGCGCTCGGTGGTGGAGATTACGCCTCGCGCATCCATCAGGTTGAAGAGGTGCGAACACTTGAGGCAATGGTCGTAAGCAACCAGCAGCGGGTAACGAACGCGGTCCTTCCCTTCCACTCCCTTGAAGCCATCGAGGAGTTCCTTGGCCTGCTTCTCGTGCAATTCGAATTCGGAGCGAATCGAAACCGCATCGCTGCGATCAAAGCTGTATTCGGAAAACTGCTGCTCCTCCATCAAGCGAATATCGCCGTAAGTCTTGTCAGCGGACCACCGAAGATCGTAGACGCTCTCCACCCCCTGGAGAAACGCGCAAATGCGCTCGAGGCCGTAGGTGAGTTCGACGGAGATGGGATCGAGGTCGATGCCGCCGCTTTGTTGAAAGTAAGTGAACTGGGTGATCTCCAGGCCGTCGAGCAGAACTTGCCAGCCGATGCCCCACGCGCCGAGGGTCGGGGATTCCCAGTTGTCTTCTTCAAAACGAATGTCGTGCTCCTTGAGGTTGATGCCGATGGCGCCGAGGCTCTTCAGATAGATGTCCTGCACATCGACCGGAGAGGGCTTGAAGATCACTTGAAACTGGGAATGCTTGTATAGGCGATTGGGGTTCTCGCCGTAGCGGCCGTCGGCGGGCCGACGACTGGGCTGAACATATCCCACGCGATAGGCGTGCGCGCCGAGCACGCGCAGGAAAGTTTCCGGGTGCATAGTGCCTGCGCCGACTTCCACATCGTAGGGCTGCTGAAGCACGCAACCCTGCTTCACCCAAAACTGCGAGAGCTGCAAAATCAGATCCTGGAAATTGAGGCCCCTCGGCTTTTTCTCAAGTTTTACTTTAGTTTTCAAGTGCTCTCCAAAAGTTCGCGCGTCCGGAGCCGGCGCTCGAGCTGGTGCTCGATCCAGGTCAGCGCGGCTTCGCGCAATTCCCTGACGCCAGGCTGCACGGCCTTCTCGTACTTGATGCGATCCAGCCGCTCGCCAGCGAAACGCTCCGCGAGATTCCGCGCCTCGATGTGCAGCGGCTTCATTGCGAAGCGGCGGCACTTCTCGCAAAAGAGGCCGGACTGGTGCGCGTCGTAAAAAGCCGGCTTCGCGCCGAATGGTGTGCCACAAACAACGCAGCGGTCGAACCTCGGCAGCCAGCCGCCCAGCCTTACCGTCCAGAAAGCGAAATAGCTCAGCGGCAAGTTCCAATCGCCGGTGCGCTCAACCTCGCGGGCTGCCAGCAGGATCAGCCGGAACATGGGCTCGGAGATTTCGTGCTCCGGCAGAATCAGCTCCGAGATCTCACTGATCACCGCGAGCCCGGTGCTGAGGCTGTAATCGCTTTGGGCCTTGTGAAAGGACTCGAGCAATTCGGCCTGCTGGATGCGCACCAAGTCGCGGGTTTCCTTCTCGACGTACCAAATCTGGACGTGAGAGAGGATCTCCAGCGTCGAGCCGTAACGGTTCTTCAATCGGCGCGCCCCCGCGGCCACACCGCGGACCCGCCCCGAAGAGCGTCCGAGAAAACTCACCAGGCGGTCCGCTTCGCCCAGGGGAAATGTTTTCAGAATGATGGCTTCCGTTTCCCGCGCAGGCATGAGCAGTCGGCGCGCCGACGCTGCGCCGGACAAACTGCGCTACTCCGTCCGAATCGCGCGCACACGCAGAGCTACTGTAATTACCACACGCGAACTCATCGTGCAATGTTTCCGTTGAAATTTAGCAGCAGATCAAGCCGCGAGCCCCGGCGAAATTGGAAATTATCCGCTGCGAATTTAAAGGGTTTTTCCCTGCGGGAGGGGGTAAAGACTGTGAAACAAGGCGCTTACGCGGAAGAATATATTCTGTTAACTAGCCGATATTCCACGTCTACATTATCGGACGCTGGACGTCGTCTCCCCGCCCTTTTCATTTGTCGCCGGTTTCGCTACTCTGCTCCGGGCCACTTTCCATGTTCATCCCTCTCAAGGACCTCAACCCAACACGTACCTATCCCTTCGTCAATATCACGCTGATCCTCACCAACATCGTTGTGTTTATCTACGAGCTCGGCCTCGAGGCCACGCTCTCACGCAAGGCCTTTGAAGCCGTGCTCTTTTCGTACTCGACGGTTCCTGCCCGTTTCCCTGCCTTCCTGGGGGGACACGCCAGCTTTGAAGTATCCTTCATGCCCCTGCTTACCAGCATGTTTCTCCATTCCGGCTTCCTGCACCTCGCTGGAAACATGCTTTTTCTCTGGATCTTCGGCGACAATGTCGAAGATTTCTTCGGGCACATCCCGTACCTCTTCTTTTATGTGGGCTGTGGGGTCGGGGCGGGTCTGCTGCATGTGCTCTTCAATCTGCACTCCAACCTTCCGGCCTTGGGTGCGAGCGGAGCCATATCCGGCGTGATGGGCGCTTACATTTTGCTCTATCCCGGAGCGCGCGTTCTTACCCTGGTTTTTATCTTCCCTTTGCCCGTGCCCGCCGTGGTCTTTTTGGGTTTGTGGTACGTCATGCAGTTTCTCGCAGGGATCGACGCTCTCGGACGCGGCGCTTCCGGAGGAGTGGCTTGGTGGGCGCACATCGGGGGGTTCTTGTTGGGGATGCTGCTGACGGCGCTGGCTGGGCGACGGCGTTAGCGGAAATTCTTGCGTGACGCAGTTCAAGTACTACTTCAGCTTGATATTTGAAATTGAAACGAGGATGACATCGCAAAAGCGGCGGCGCGGCTGGCACACTCCGAATACGCCAGCGAGCGGCGGAAGAAACCTCAAAGAATTAGCGCAGCTTTGCGAGAGCCTCGCTGGATTTAATAGCGAGCCAATCGCCTACTTCTACCGTGCGTTCCTCGCCGCCGAGGTCGGGCGTCACGTAGTTCTCGCGCAGAGCTGCCCGCACGGCGGTTCGAAGCGCAGCGACCTCCGGCTTCCAGCCGAGGAATTCCAGCATCATCGCCGAAGTAAGGACGGAGCCCAGTGGGTTAGCGATTCCCTTTCCCGCGATATTGGGGGCGGAGCCGTGCACCGGCTCGAAAAGTGAAGTCTTGCCCGGGTGAATGTTTCCGGATGGTGCCAGGCCCAGCCCGCCGGCGAGCTGTGCGCCCAGGTCGCTGATGATGTCACCGAAAAGATTGCAGGTGACGATGACATCGAATTGACTAGGGTCGCGGACGATCTCCATCGCCAGTGTGTCGATGTACAGATGGCGGGAATCGATGGCCACATATTCTTGCCGGACTTCCTTGAAAACCCTTTGCCATAGGTCGTGGGCAAAGGTCATGGCGTTGGATTTGTCGCTCATGCAGACGCGCTTCAGGCCGTTCTGCCGGGCATACTCAAAGGCGTAACGAATGATTCGCTCGACGCCTTTGCGGGAGTTCACGTCCTCCTGAACGGCGATCTCGTCGGGCGTGCCTTTCTTGAAGAACCCGCCAACGCCGACGTAAAGACCCTCGGTGTTCTCGCGGAAGACCATCAGGCGAATGTCTTTTTCGGTGCGATCACGCAGCGGCGTGAGCCGGTCGTGGAGCAGTTCGACGGGTCTGGCGTTGACATAGAGATCAAGCTTGAAGCGCAGCCCCAGCAGGATGTCGGCTGCATGTTGATTCGAAGGCACGCGGGGATCGCCAAGCGCGCCGAAGAGAATGGCGTCAAACTCGTCACGCAGCATCTCCACCGCGCCCGGCGGCAGCGAAACGCCCTCGCGCAGATACTTGTCCGCGCCCCAGTCGAATTCGACAAATTCCAGAGGCCGCCTGGCGGGAGCAGTCACGGCTTTCAGCACCTTCACGGCTTGCGGAGTAACCTCCGCCCCAATGCCGTCGCCGGGAATCACGGCGATTCGCATCGCGGCACCGCCACTTCGCAAAGGAATGCCAGGCAAAGTCTTGCCTCCTCGACGGCGGGTTTCGCGCGGTCCGCAAACTATGTGATATGGAACGACTGAGTTTTAGGCCGCTGCAAAGCAGTCGACCCGCTATTCTTCCACCAAAGCGGTGTTGCGCGCCAGCATTACCAGGTGCCAAGCGAAGTTTACGAGGCGGCAATAACTTTCACGATGATGCCCTGCCCGATTCAATCCAATAGACGCCGCCGAGCGCAAGAACCCCGCCGAGTACCTGATCCCAGGAGCCCTTTTCTCCAAGCCACAGAATTCCGAGAATGGTCGCGACGACAGGCAGGAGATAAGTGAAGGCGCTCAATTGCGATGCTTCGAGATAGCGTAGCAACCAGAAGTAGAAGAGGTAGGCCACCGCGGAGCTGAAGATCGCCATGTACAACAGGGCGGCCCAGCCGGTCCAGGCGATGGCCCGCCAGTGCTCCGCCGAACCCAGCGTCACGGCCCGATAGATAGCCACAGGCAGGACCATGAGCGCTCCCGCATAATGGCTGAATGCCGTCATGGTCAGGGGGTCATAGCGCCCCGCCAGACGTTTGCCAAGCACAACGTACATCGCGAAACCAATCGAGCCGGTCATCGTGATGGCGTCGCCCAGCACCGATGGCGAATGCGCGGAGACACCGTTTTCCGATGCCAGTACGGCAATGCCGATGACCGCAATGGCCATGCCCATCGCTTTGCGCCGGGTTACCCTTTCCAGCTTGAAGAGCACCGCAAAGATCAGCGTATAGATCGGCCCCATTCCGACAATCACGGCGGCATGGCTGACGGACGTAAATCGCAGCCCGACGGTAAAGCAGACCTGATTTATCGTCACGCCGAAGAAGCCCATGTACAGGAAGATCCAAATGTCGCGCAGGGTAAACTGGTGCCGCCGGCTCTGGGCCGCTTCGGCAAACGCGGGAAGTCGCGAGCACCACAGATAGAAAGGGAGCATCACCGCACCGGCGAGCACCACGCGGAACGATGCCAGGGCCATCGCCGGCAAGGACCGCAAACCGATTTTCGCGGCGATAAAATTGATCGCCCAAATGATGATAACGAGACCGATCGACGCGGCAAGGACGGTGCGGCCAGGCGCTCGTCCGCTGGAGGTCTCTATTCTCACCGCTCAGGCCAGACGTTCTTTGCGCACGGTAAGTTTGTCGATGCGGTCCAAACGCGGTTCGAACCCGATGCCAGGACTGGTAGGCACGCGAATCGTGCCTTGTGGTGACACAGTGACTTCAGGAAGGATAATGTCTTCCTCCCAATAGCGTTTGCTGGCGGCCACATCGCCGGCGAGGGTGAAATTCGGAAGCGTCGAAAGCGCGATATTGTGCGCGCGGCCGATGCCGGATTCGAGCATCCCGCCGCACCAGACAGGTATGCCATGCCGCTGGCAGAGATCGTGGATGCGCCGCGCCACGGTGTAGCCGCCGACGCGGCCAAGCTTGATGTTGATGATTTTGCAGGCGCCCAGCTCGATCGCGGCGCGTGCTTGCTCTTCCGTGTGAATGCACTCATCCAAACAGATCGGGGTGTCCAGTTTTTTCTGCAGCTCGACGTGGCTGTAGAGATCGTCCCAGCCGAGAGGCTGTTCAATCATCATCAAGTAGAAGCCTTCGAGCTGCTTAAGGAGCGGCCAATCATTCAGGGTGTAGGCGGAGTTGGCGTCCACCATCAGCTTGATGCGCGGAAAATCCTGGCGCAGGCGGCGCACCGGCTCCAGGTCCTTCCCCGGCTTGATTTTTATTTTGATGCGCTGATATCCGGCAGCAAGTTCTTTTTGCACCGCGGCGGCGAGTTCGTCCAGCGACTCCTTAATGCCGATCGAGACGCCGCAAGCGATCTCCTCGCGAACACCGCCGATGAGTTTTGAGAGAGGCAAGCCCTTTTGCTTGGCTTCGGCATCCCAGACGGCAGCTTCCAGCGAAGCCTTGGCCATGTTGTGGCCGCGGACTCGCGCGAGCAGGTCCCACACTTCGCTGGCGGCCGCGAAATCCTTTCCCTTGATCAGCGGCCAAAGATATTCGCGAAGCATGAGCCACGCGGTATCTGCCGTTTCCGGACTGTAAGAAGGCGACTCGCCTGCGACGCATTCAGCCCAGCCGATGACGCCGTCCACATCCGCCTGCACCAGCAGAATGCGCCGAACTTCCGTGCGCTCCACGCTAGTTTCGAACGGGGCCACCAGCTTCATCCGAATTTCCTGCAGCATGATCTCTCGTATCTGCATGATCGTTCTGTAGCTGTGCCCTTTCTGGAAGTTTCCCCAACGCCCCGTAGGGCCCGCCTTCCGAGGCGGGCCGCTCTTCTCTGTAGTGGCGGGTCTTCAGACCCGTTCTTTCCACCTAAAAGTCGCTCCAGGGAGCCAGCAGATACGCACGGTTCCCCGGCGCGGTGCGGAAGCCGACTGCCGCGTAGCCTTTGGCAAACCACCTCGTAAACTCTCCGCGCACACGGGCCTGGAGGGCGCCGACCTCCGATGAACCCTCGCGCTGCCAGTCTTCGAGCTCCGCGGGCAACTCGATGATCGCCGGCGCCTCGACTGGATTTTTGACCAGATTTTCGATGGCGGCCACGACCCGCGCGGAGTCGAGATGCCATTCGACCAGCAGCCGATCGGTCTCCAAGCTGCGATGAAGCGGACTAGTTGTAACGCCGTACAAATTCGGATGATATTCCCGGCAGATGGCGCCAAGCCGGTTCAAATTAAAGTGCGCGTTGCGAACTTCAAGGGGATCGAACGTCCATTGAATGAGCCGGATTCCGCGGCCCAGGGCTTCGGTGCGCTGAAAGAGTTTCAGCATGCGGCCAACGCCCCTGTCGCGGTATTCGATGTGCACACCGGTCATGTGGGAGTGCAGGTAAGGAACGCGGTCGCGAAGCCCAACGACCGCGAGCGTGTATCCCACCAGGCGTTCACCATCGAAAGCGCCCAGCACCTCGCCGCCGGTATGCGCGGCGACGACGAACATGGTAGCCGGCTCGACTTCCAGGTCGGCTTCTCCCCAAATCTCGCGCTGGAGCTCCACGCAACGATGGAATTCATCGAGACTCTCGCACTCCCGAACGATGATCTCCTGGCTCATTGCTTCGCTTGCGCTGCGCTCATTTCCGGCGAACGCGACTTCCCTTCCGACTTCTTCGCGGCATCCCAGAATGCCTCCATCTCTTCGCGCGGAAGGTCTTTGAACTCCCGGCCATTTTTCCGGGCCAGCCCCTCCATGGCGCGGAATCGGCGCGAGAATTTCGCGTTGGCCTTCTTGAGTGCGATTTCGGGGTCGATTTTCAAAAATCGCGACAGGTTTACGGCGGCGAAGAGCAAGTCCCCCAATTCCTCTTCCACTCTTAGCTGCTTCTGTTCCTTCAATGCTTTCTTCAGCTCTTCCGTTTCTTCCCGCATTTTTTCGAAGACGCCGCCTGCATCTTCCCAGTCAAAGCCGATGCGGGAAGCCTTGCGAGTGAGTTGAAAGCCTTCCAACGTTGCCGGCAAGGCGCGGGAGACGCCATCCAGCAAAGAGACTTCTTTCGGTACGTCTTCGCCGGTCTTTGAATCACCTTTATCGCCGCTGGAGCGGCGCTCTTCGGCCTTGATCTGTTCCCAGTTTCTCAACACCTCGGCGGAATCTTTCGCGCGCGTCTTCCCGAAAACATGGGGATGCCGCCGGATCATCTTGTCATGGATTTCGCGAATCACCTCGGCCACGGTGAAGCGGCCTTCTTCGCGCGCGATCTGCGAATGAAAAACAATCTGCAAAAGCAGGTCGCCCATCTCTTCCGCAAACTTGGCGTCGTTCCCGCTTTCGAGAGCTTCCAGAACTTCGTAGGCTTCTTCGACGAGGTAGGTTCGCAGCGATTGATGCGTTTGCTCGCGGTCCCAAGGGCACCCGTTCGGGGCGCGCAATCTGGCCTGGACGGCGACGAGCATTTCAAACCATTGGCCCGGCGTCAGCTGTCGCTGTTTCGTCGGCTTGCCGCTACTGCGCAATTTTTTTTCTTTCTTCGCGTGCTTCTGTCGTGTAGGCATTGTTTTTATTCAACTATTTCCATTCTAAATCAAGCGTCCCACTCTACGGTGCAACCCTGGCTTTGACAAGGCAGCGCAAATTCAAAGAAGCCGTACCGCAGCGACGCGAGCAGTCAACCCGTGATAAACTGCAAGGGCGATAAGTCGCTGAGGAAAGTACCTTGTCCGACCACAAACAGGAAGTAGAGTTTCGCGTAATCGACCGGCGGCCTTTTACGGCCGAAGGGGAATTGCGCAAGGAAGTCGTCGAGGAAGCAGAGCGGGAAGCCAAGCGGGAGGCGGCAAAGATTCCAGCCGCGCCCACCGAGGCAGCAAAGGCAGTTGCTCCTCCATCGCCGGCCGAGACACCGAAGCGCGCCCCCGCGTTCGAAAATCTCGTACGAATGCTCGGCAGCAACGCTGCCATGGTGCTTGGCGCCTACGCCGATCCGCGCACCGGCCAGCCTGTGATCGATCCCGAGGCCGCGCGCGAGCTGATCGACATGCTGGATGCTTTGCACGAGAAGACCAAAGGCAATCTCGCGCCGGAAGAAGACACCCTGCTCCTGGATCTCCTCGGCAAGCTGAAGATGACCTTTCTGGAGATCAACCAGGCTGTTGCGGCCGAAGCCGCGAAAGCCAAGGCCAAGGCCCGCCCGTAAAAAGCGCCCGGCGGCTTGACCCGGCTCCGCGTGAAGATGGGTTCCAACGCTTTCATCATGCCTTCTGCTCCGCTAAAAATCACCGTGCTCGGCTCCGGCACGTCCATGGGTGTTCCCACGCTCGGATGCCCCTGCCGCGTGTGCGAGTCGAACGATCCTCACGATAAGAGGCTGCGCCCTTCCCTGCTGATCTCCCGCGGCGGCCAAAATGTGGTGATTGATACCACGCCGGATTTCCGCCAGCAGGCGCTTCGTGTTAGCCTCGATCGCCTCGACGCCATCCTTTTGACGCACGGTCACGCCGACCACATCCTCGGCTTTGACGACATTCGTCCTTTCAATCTCCGTCAGCGGGCGGCGCTACCCGTCTACGGCAACGAACAAACGTTTCGCATCCTCCGGCGCGTTTTCGCTTACGTTTTCGACGACAAGCCGACCCTCAGCACCGTGCCGAGCGTCACCCTGAACGCTGTTAAGAGCCCATTCGAACTGCTCGGCACCCCGTTTGTTCCCGTGCCCATGCGCCACGGGGAGATGGAAGTTCTAGGTTTCCGGTTTGGGCGGGCCGCCTATCTCACCGACTTCAGCACGATTCCGGATTCCTCGATGGCGCTGCTCGAAGGGCTCGATGAGCTGGTCCTGGACGCTCTGCGAGATATTCCACATCCCATGCACCAGACGGTAGAACAAGCTCTCGCGCTCGTTCAACAACTCAAGCCGCGCCGCGCGTGGTTCACCCACATCGCCCACGACCTGCCGCACGCCGAAACCAATACGCGCCTTATAAGAATGGGCTACCCGCACGTGCAACTGGCCTACGATGGCCTCGAATTTGACGTGCAGGTAGACGACGCGGCTAGTCAAGTTTCGCGCCAGCGTGGAGAATCGCGAGCCGCGGTGGAGGGTGCGAGGTCAAGGAGATTATCGGCCTTTTCGTCTTCGCAGGCCTGGGCGTCGCGCTATGCAGCTTTTGGCCACGCCAGCGTGCTGGCCATCGGCAACTTTGACGGCATCCACCTGGGCCATCGAGCGATTCTTCGCTCAACCGTCGAGCGCGCTCGTGCCCTCAATGCGGTCTCAACGGCTCTCACGTTTGATCCCTCGCCGCGGAAAGTGCTTCGCCCGGAGACTGCGCCCCCGCGGCTCGCGACCAACGCGCAGCGTATGGAGTGGTTCAACGCGCTCGGCCTCGAAGCGGTTGTGGTCCTCCCGTTCACGCTCGATCTCGCGCGGCTCTCGCCCGACGAATTCGTCGAGCAAATTCTGCTCCGCGATCTGCATGTAAAGGCCGTTCTGGTCGGCGAAAATTTTCGGTTCGGACATAGGCAGGCAGGTGACGTGAAGTTGCTGTCCGAGCTTGGCGCGAAAAATGGATTCGACCTTGTGATCGTTCCCCCGGTGGTCTATCGCGGAGAAGTCGTCTCCAGCACCATCATTCGCCGGGAAGTCGCCGAGGGCGACGTGTCCCACGCCGCTCGTCTTCTTGGCCGGCCCTTCGCTCTCACGGGTGAAGTGGTCAGCGGCACGGGGACAGGGCGCCGCTTCACCTTCCCTACGCTGAATCTTGCAGCGGAACAGGAACTGCTCCCTGCCCGGGGCGTTTACATCACGCGCTCGTGCCTCGAAGGAGAGACGCGCAGTCACCGCTCGGTCACGAACATCGGCATGCGCCCGACGTTTAACGGCTCGTCGCTCAACGTCGAAACACATTTGCTCGATGCTGAACTGACGACGACACCCAAGCGCATGGAAGTGTGGTTTTGTAACCGTCTTCGCGAAGAGAAAAAATTCAGCGGCCCCGAAGAATTGCGCGCGCAGATCGCCCGCGATATCGCGCGCGCCAACAAATTCTTTTCGCGCCTGCGCCGTTTCCGCTCCGTCCGCCAGCCCGCCTGAACATTACTAACTTTATCGGCGTTGAAATTCGTGGAAAGTCCATTCTCCTGCCCCGCGCCGCCTGTCCGCCCAGGACCCAACTCTACCCATAAAAGGCTGTATACCGGTACAGGCCCCACATCGAGCGGCTTTTGCACCAGTCACCAGTCACAAGTCACCAGTCACGAATCACCAGTCACTCCCCCTGCTTTCCGCAGGCACTCTTCGCAATAGCCCCCGACTTCGGTGCGGGACATGGTCACCTTCATGTGGAAGTCCCGTGCGATCTGTTCCTTCAACTGTTCGTACAAGCGGCTCTCGAATTCGCGGACTTTGCCGCAACGCAAGCAGGCGACGTGGATGTGGTCCCGCGGACCGTGAGTTTCGTAGTAGTGCCGGTCGCCGCGGAGATGCAGCAAATCCAGCTCGTCGATCAAACCTTGTTTTTTAAGAAGATCAATCGTGCGGTAAACGGTAACCAGGTGAACGCCCGCATCGATTTTCTGCGCTCGCGCGAGGATCTGATCCACGTCCAGATGCTGCTCGGCAGCATCCATCACTTGCAGGATCACGCGGCGTTGACGGGTCATGCGGATACCGCGGGTTGCCACAGCCTGCTGAAGCTTGCCGGTTGTTTCCGCGGTATTGAGGCGCTCACCGGTGGAAACCCGGTGGGACGGTGAAGCAGCCATTTACAGTTCTCCGCTCGTGCGGCAGTTGTGCGGCTCAGGAATGCGTCGGCAACATCCGCACCACGTCATTGTACATAACGTACGCGAAGAGGACCAACAGGAACACGAAGCCGACCTGCACGAAGCGCTCCTTGAAGGCCAGGCTGAAATCGCGGCGGCGGATCCCTTCCAGGGTGAGCAAAAGTATGTTTCCGCCGTCAAGGATCGGAATGGGCAGCAGATTCAGGATCCCCAGGTTCACGCTGATCAGAACCATTAGCGAAATCACCGCCAGCGGTCCCTTTCGAACGGCTTCGCCCGCGGCGCGCGATATGCCGACCGCGCCCTGAAGCTGCCTCACGGATACGCGCCCGCTGAAGAGCTTTCCTACGACCCCGATGGTCTCCTGAATGCGTTCGCCGGTCATCACAAATGCGTCGCGAGCGCCATCCGAGAAGGAAACGCGGCGGTAAGAGGTCGGGTCAACCACGGCCACTCCTACCTGATAAGTGGTTTCACCGGATTCCGCGACGCCTTGCTGAGGCGTCACATCGGCATGAACCAATTGGCCCTTGCGTTCCACGTCAAGTTTTACGGTTTTCCCGTTCGAACCGCTCACACGTTCCCTGAACTGTCCCCAATACTCAATTCTCTGCCCGTCGACAGCGCGGATAACGTCGCCCTCCTTGAGTCCGGCGCGATCCGCTGGAGTTCCGGGAGCGACCTCGTCGAGGATCGGCGGGAGCGGCGGATAACCGAAGATGCGTTCAGGCGTCGTGCCAGCGGTCAGAGGCACTTCCACGATGCGCTTGCTACCCGCGTTCTCGACTTCCAATTTTAGTTTGTCCCCCGGGGCGGTTTGTTTGAAGGCTTTCTGCGCCTGCTCCCACGTGGGATTCCGCACGCCATTGATGGAAACGAGTTTGTCCCCTATTTGCAACGCGTTCACTTGCCCGGCCTTCTCTGCCGGCAGCGCGACGACCTGTACGGGCAGATCGTAGAAGGACGAATAAGGCAGGCCCACAGCCACAAACAATGCCGTGAGGAGAAGAATTGGGAAAATCAGATTGACGGCCGGTCCGGCGAAAGAAATCAGCGCTCGCTGCCAGCGCGGCTTGCTCATCAATTCGTCCGAAGCGCCGGTGGGAGCCACGTCATTCGAATCAACTTCCGATAAATCCTGTCCGGCCATGCGCACATAGCCGCCAAATGGCAGCGCGCTCACGCGGTAGTCCGTTGCGCCGCGTTTCCATCCAAATAGACGCGGTCCAAATCCGATCGAGAAAACATCCACGCGCACTCCAAAGAAGCGCGCCACGATGAAGTGGCCCCACTCGTGGATCATGATCATCAGGCCCAGTACGAGGGCGACGCCCAGTAACAAATTCATATCCTTTGATTCTCCTTACCTTGTTGACGCCGCCGCGGCCGTGACCGCCAGCCGCTCTACTTCTTCCCTTGCCATTCGACGCGCTTCGGCATCGGCCGCAAGCACATCCTCCATCTTCTCAAATCGCACGCGCGGCGTCCGGCCAAGCACTCGCTCAATCACTTCCGGGATACCCAGGAACGGAAGCCGCCGTTCGAGAAACGCTGCAACAGCAATTTCATCCGCGGCATTCAATGCGCATGGCAGCGCCCCTCCCTTTTTCATCGCTTCCCGGGCCAGTCGCAAGCAGGGAAACCGTCGTGTCGAAGCCTTCGCAAAATCCAGGCGCTTCAGCTTCGACCAATCCAGGGCCACTTGATTAGATGCCACCCTGTCAGGATAGGTTAACGCATATTGGATGGGCATGCGCATATCCGTTGGTCCCAGTTGCGCTAAAACGGAACCGTCCACGAATTCGACCATGGAATGGACCGTGGACTGGGGATGGATCACCACATCGATTTGCTCCGGGCGCATGCCAAAGAGCCAGCGCGCTTCGATGATTTCAAAGCCTTTGTTCATCATCGTGGCCGAATCGATGGTAATGCGGTTTCCCATGCGCCAGTTCGGATGCGCAAGCGCTTGTTCGGTGGTTACATTTGCCAGTGCCGCCAGCGGCGTCTTTCGAAACGGCCCGCCCGACGCCGTCAGTACCAACCGCCGCACTTCTCCGGGCGTTCCGCCACGCAAGCATTGATGCACCGCGTTGTGTTCGCTATCCACGGGCAGCAGTTCGCGCTCCGCCTTCGTGGCCGCAGCCATAACCAGTTCGCCAGCCGCGACTAGAACCTCCTTGTTCGAAAGCGCGACCGTCTTTCCCAACTTGACCGCTTCGTAGGTCGCTTCCAGCCCAACCACGCCTACAGCCGCCGAAACGACGATGTCCGCCTTGGGATGCGTTCCGACCACCAGCATTCCTTCGCGGTCGTGGTGAATCTCCGGCAACGGCGAAATTCCCCTTTCCCGCAGCAACCGCGACAACTCATCGGCCCGCTTGGCGTCTCCAACGGAGACTACTTCCGGCCGGTGCCGCTCGATCTGCCCAATCAATTCCTCGAGGTTCGCTCCCGCCGCCAGTGCGACGACACCAAACCTCTCCGGCAGAGCCTCCACGACCGACAGGCACTGCCGCCCGATCGATCCTGTAGAACCCAAAATGGATAGCTGTTTCAAGGAGTCCTTTATGGAGTGCGGCGGCTAGCCGCCGCTTTTCCGCCCTCCCCGTCTGCCGCGAGGAGGCCCGTTGACCTACGATCTGGGGGAGTAGATCAATATCCAATAATACCAGACAACCGGAATCGCGAGGATGAGCGCGTCAATTCGGTCAAGCACGCCGCCATGTCCAGGCAGAATACTGCCGGAATCCTTGATCCCCGCGCTCCGCTTGTACGCCGATTCAAGAAGATCCCCAACTTGCCCCGCCACGTTGCCCACGGCCGCCATCGCGAGCAGATGCGGAAGCGGCACAGTCACGAAACGCGCAAATACGAGAGCGACGATCATTGAGCCGAGCAAACTCGCCACCGTCCCCTCCCACGTCTTCTTAGGGCTCAGATGCGGCGCCAAAGCGTGTTTGCCGATGGACCGCCCCACGAAATAAGCCGCGCTGTCTCCCGCCCAAGTAATGACCAGCGCAAAGAGGAGCAAAACAGTCCCCTCGCGTCCAGTCCCATGGAGTCTGACGGCAAACGACAATGGAAACGCGACCAGAATGAGGCCGCTGGCGCTCATTCCCGCGGCAGGCAGCGCCTCTACGAGTGGACGCTTTGTCCCCAGCGTAAGCGCGGCCACGCCGAGCACGAAGAGAAAGAACACAGCTTCGAGCGAAGGAAGTCCGTTGGCGAACCACCGCATCCTCTGATAAGCGACTAAGTCATCCGAAAGCTTGTACGTTGGCACATGGCCCATGAACCATTGCACGTAAATGAGGAAAAGTGCGCAGGTGGCCGTCCAAAAGCGATACGCGCGATGGCCAATGGCTTCGCCCAGCGCGAAATACTCGAATAGCGCCAGCAGCGTGACCAGCGCAACAGCCAGCGCAACAATCGCCGTCGAGCCCCACAATACTAAACCCACGACGAACGGAATCAGCACAGCCGCCGTCGCCACCCGCTTCCAAGTCATAGAAAAGGAATCCCCTCAGAAATTGCAGGCTTCATCTCATCACATCGAGAGGAATAAATCACTCGACAGACATTTTTGTCTGTGCGAATCATGGAGCAGCGTACTTATTGTTCGATGAAACGAATACTGTTGCCATCGGCGTCCTTTACATACATTTCTCTGGTACCCCAGGTTTGGTCGACAGGTCCGGTGTCAATTCGTACACCCTTCTCGACGAGCTCCCCGTGGAGAGCATCCACATCCTCAACGATTAAGTTGACCGCGCCACCCGAAATCCCATCACCGGAAAACGACGAGACGTGCAGCCACACACCATCGCGCGTCAAGCCCATGTAACAGGGATCTGCTTTCGCGTCATCCACGCGATGGGCGAATTCCCGCCGGAAGCCCAGTCGCTTGCAATAGAAGTCTTCCGCCGCCATCGAGTTCGACACATGGAGGACAGGGATCGCGAGCTTGAGCAACTAGAACCTCGCTTAGGCCGCCGGCATCATACTGGAGCCGGCATATCCTTGAAATCACAGCGGGGATTTCAAATGAGGACACTACCACAGGGCCGGAGCTGTTGGCACGGAGGGATTCCAGGTGCTGTTTCACAAAGTTGTGCCGGAAATGCGACGCATCATCGAGGCCTTGTCCCCGCTCATTATTACCCAAATCATCCGGGCCAAGAGGGCCTTGGCTCCCGTCTCAAGCCATCCTTGGCTTGAAGCATGTTCTCCTCGTAAGCTTCTCGCCATTAATAGATCGCGGTTTTCGATTTTGCCCATGAGCTTTAAAACGTCCCCCGCATTTGTAATCGACGTCGGCGCCAACCACGGCAAATGGATCGGGTCCCTTTTGGAACTCCTGTCTATCCCCGAGGTCTGGATTTTTGAACCCAATCCCGAAGCCATGAAAATCTGCCGGCAGCGAATCGGAAGTCGCTCCGGCGTTAAGTACTTCGACATGGCACTCGGCGAAGCGCCCGGCCAAATCACGCTGCACGTTACTGCGTCCTCCGATTTTGCGTCCGTCCTCCCGCCCAGGACCGAATTTTTGGAGAAACAATATGCAAAGAATGCCGCTCGCGTAGTTCTGAGCAAGCAAGTTGAGGTGTGCGCACTCGACAGTCTCGTCCCCGAATCAAGATCGGTGGACCTCCTGAAGATCGATGTGCAGGGTTTTGAGCGAGCGGTTCTGTCCGGCGCGCGTCGTGTTCTTGCGAACACCCGCTCCGTACTTATTGAAGTAAACATGCAGTCGCATTACGTGGGCGACGACAACCTCCCCGTGCTCTGGAGCATCTTGGCAGACCATGGGTTTTCTTTTTGGGCTCTTTCCCCGCCATATTTGGGACAGGCCGGCGAATCCCTGTGGGCCGACGCCGTTTTTGTCAGAGGAGATGCGTAGGGCCCGCCTTCTGAGGCGGGCCGCTCTTCCTGCCAACGCCCCCCCAAATCGGAAGAGTTGCCCTAGTCAAGCGCGTGCCTTACCGCTATAAGGTAGCGGGTAAATGCAGTGCTGAGGTTGATTCGTGACCACACATCAGGGAGGTAAGGAATTGCGTCAGCGCTCCAGAATTTCCTTATAGATGTTGAGCGCGACCTTTTTAGGATGGCGATCCAATATAAAGTTGACCGTCCTCGTGGAATTCCCCGCAATTGCCGCCTGGCTCAGCCGCACCATCCCGTCTCCAAAATCCGCATAGATCGGCACGAACATCGCGAAATTCTCGTCCACTTCGCTCTGCGTGATTTCCGCCCGCACTTTGAATTTGCCCCCTTCCGCCGGCTGCACATCATATTTGAAATTGTAGCGGGGCACCTGGGTACCCCAGACCCACTCTCGAAAAAACCAATCCAGACGCCCATTTTGCTGCAGGTCCATCTTCTTGGTCATGTGCTTTTCAGCAACCGCCTTGAAGGACTCCGTGGACGCGGGAATATCCCGGTGACGTTCCATGAAATCGTGCATCATGTCGATGAAAGCCTGATCGGGATCGCCGGCGGTGCCGTATTCCGCGCGCATCAATGACCTCAGCATGCTCAGGACATAGGCGCCCTTGGAGTAAGTTACTCCCTGATACGCTTGCCCGGAGCGCGGAGAAATGAGCCGGAGTCCCAGCCACAGCGGACCGGCGTCATTCGGTGAAACGCCAAAACTATTTTTTTCGAGGATGCGCACGCGCTGGCGCTCCCAGAAGTCGATATAGTCCTTCTGCCACTTTGGCCCTACCGCTTGCTGCAGAAACAATGCCGCCGCAAATTCCGCAAAACCCTCCGAAAGCCACTGGTCATGATAGGAAGCCCAGCTGACTGCGTGGCCAAACCACTGATGCGCCACCTCGTGCGGCGTGACTTCCTGGACGAATCCCGTGAATTTTGAGTCGATATGGCCGAACATCATCCATCGCTGGGTCGAGTCGATGTACGCGGAAATCGGCAAATACACTAAGTTGGGCCAGGATTGGCCGAAGTTGAAATTCGGTTGCTCGGTGATGTACATGTTCTCGTAAGGAGCCTTGCCGAAATAGAACGTGCACAACTGCATCTGGGCGCGAGCTTGATCGAGCGCGTACTTAGTCATTGAGGCGGGAGCCATACTGCTCAGCGCTTGACTGGCAAGCGAGTTGGAGGTCGTGCCGCCGGACAAGCCACCCCCGTATCGTCGCAAACTGTCTGGCAAATCCTGCAAATAGTAACCGGAGATCTCGTAATGGGTGATCGTGTCCGGGAAATCGATTTTTTTGTATTGACCGTAGTTGAAGCCCGCCACGGCGATCGGCACTGGCGTTACCCAGTGGGTCACGGCAAACCCTGCTTCTGTGTGCTGTCCCTCGAGCTTGCCCACGCTGATCAGCACGTTCGAGGGCGGAACCTTGAACGTAAGATCGTAGAGCGCTTTTTCACCGAAGCCGTTCATGTTCGGATACCACGATACGCGCGCTCCGATGTAGTAACTTCCGCTGCCCGCATTCGTCACCACTTTGTCGCCGCCGTATTCCACGGTAATCGTTTGCGCTTGGCCCATCGCCGGGGCTTCATCGAGAACGGCGTAGAAGGAGCCGTCTTCCTTTTTGTTTTCCTGAATGAAATGCAGGTCCTGGCCCTTCTCACCGCTTACGCGCGTGACGCGCAGCGTAGGAAGCAGACCGAATTTCAACACTCGTTCCCCGGGGACAAGCGGCTCATACGTGATGGTCGCGCGGCTGAACAGGTGATCATTCTTCCCGATTACTGTTTCGATGTTGTAGCGGCGGGTGGCGAACAGTCGCTTGTCCTCTTGCGAACTTGCGGTGTGGGCCTGAAGCTCGGATTTCAAGTGTTGCAGATACCAGATGCCGTCGTCCATTCCCCCGCCGTTGCAATTGACGAGCGCCACTTCTTCCGGCGAATCGATCTGCGGAACTGCGCCCACACGAGTGCGCATGAAAAAGCGCAGGTCTTTGTGGGGTGTGCCATGCATATAGGCGTTGAAAAACGGCGGGTGTTTCGGATTATAAATGGCGGCCAGCACGTCGCCGTCCACGTTGTCGATCGTTTCGCTCTCGAGGAATGCCTGGGTCAGGCCTTCGGGTACCTCGTGGCGGTGGCGAACTTTATCCTTCCAATGCTGAAACGCGGTGGCGGCCTCGGCCGGGGTATCCGCTCTGGTTCCGAGCGTCCCGGCGAATTGTGAAAATTGGTCGGGGGAGAACCGAAACACCACTTCGGTGAAGTCTTCCTCGGCCGTCGGACTGCCACTCCGCCGCACCATCTCGTTGGTGTCGAGGGTAACTACGGGTCTAAGTGTGAAGTGCCCCCGGCCGACAAAAACGGCCCCGGTTTGAAATTTGCCGACCATGCCCAGGAAAGTAATTGTTCCCGATTTCAACTCGAAGTTCCCCACATCCATCGCCAAAGTGAAATTTTCGCAGCGGAATGTGTCGCCTAATCTGTCGTTGCGCAGCTGGCGGTAGACGGCGTCTGAATTCGCGAACGCCGAGCTCTTTTCGTTGACCGTGACGCTGGTTTGCTGCGCCGTGATCGACAGATTAAGCGGGAGATCGGCCGTGCCATGCAGCTCGACCGTGGTCACCAGGTCGTCGAATCCTTCTTTAGCAACCCGTAGGGAATATTTTCCGGCGCTCAAAGTGGCCGCAACAAATTTGCCGGATTCATCGGAAGTCAGCAGCAGCGCCTGCGACAAGTTGCCCCCGGTGAGCTCGATGCGCGCGCCCACAACGACTGCGCCAGACGGGTCTTTCACGCTGCCGGATATTGTATCCGCCCGCAGAGGCCTGGCCAGGACCAGACAGAGCAGCACCAGCGATGGATAGAGAAAGGGAAATCGGCCCCAGCGCCAAAACGCTCTCGTTGGGGGCGGGGTGGGCTTACGGATGGCACGATGCCTTTCGCGCGGTTGATACATGGCCCCCCTAAGAGTGGCTGGCAGATCCCGGCGGCTGTGACTTCGTCTGCATTACGCTATTGCTCCGTCCACCCATGGGCCTCTCGTCGATTCCAGGCACCTTTAGCCAGTTTCATCAAGCGCGCTTCCGTGCACCGCCCGAATCCTCTCATTTTCCATCCGGCATTTGCAACACTGCTCCCCGTCCATTCCATTGCGTGCGACTCCCCTTGCAAGCGCCATCCCGCCCACTTGTATGGTTGCGATGCGTTGGCATTCTAATTTGCGCTCATCCCAAAGTCCGGGCCGAAAATTCCGCCAGCTCTTCGTCCGACACGGTGTAACTGATCTCAATGGGGTTGCAGCACACTTCGCAATCTTCCAAGTAAGTTTGCTTACGCACGGATAGGTCCAGCACCATCGAAATCTCTTCGCCGCAATGCGGACAGGCAAAGGAATGTTCCATAAATTGCTCACTTCTTGCGCATCCAGACGCCCCACGTGACCGGCCCGGCTTCCTGATCGGTCATTGGAAGGCCCGCCACCCTAAGGGCCAGCTTCATCTGACCGTGATGGTAGCCCTCATGCCAGATCATGTGCTGGAGCATGAGGATCGGATGGTCGTAGTGAAGTTTCATGTCCTGGCCTGTCTCCACCCCGTTTCTTACCGCGTCTCGCACAACCTTGGCGCTGTCATTCAGCATCTGCGCGATGCGATCAGGGTCGCGTTCGGCGCCCACTCTTCCTCGGGCAGGCTTCTGGTGAACTCCGGGGTGTCCTCGAGGACGAACACAAGTCGTACATAGTGGATGTGTGTGAACACCTCCGCAATGGATGGGCTGCCCTCCATCGCCCTGGCTTCCAGCCCGCCCTCCGGCAGGGCGCGAAGCAGGTTGACCATGATGGTGTTGTTCCGGTCCCAGGAATCCAGCAGATCCTCGAGCAGGCGTTGGTCTTTTGCTTCCGGCATGTGCCCACCGATTCAGTTTTTGACGGCCGGCTAAATCCTTCGCCCGGCCACAGGTGAGATTCTATACCAGCTGTGAACGGGTCTAATTCCCGATAAGTTTGAATGCATAGGTCGAAGGAGGAGCGCTTGGTGTACAAAAGCTGAACTCAGCCACCGAGCTGACTCAGAAACACCAACTTTTCTGTAGCCCACTAATACCAAAGTCTGGTAAATCCCAGCCTCAGATAGTACGCATTCCTACCAATGCATAATTGAAGCCCGCCATCCTCGATGTTACTTTGACCACGAGAAATGGGTGGTTGCGTCTTCAAAGGAGCAGGTCATGAACACTCAACAAGCGTACGAGCCGGAAGACAAGGTCGAAGTGACAGGCCGGCCCATGTGGCAGGTCAGTCTCATGGCATCGATCCAGCGTGGACAGAAGAGACTTAAGCGGGGTCGCGTGTGCGTATCGAGAGCCGTTCGCGCCGTGCTGACCACCAGTGCGGCGTCGGGTCGCGCAGACGTAACCGCTTAGACGCACTTGGGTGTCGCCCCCTTGTGAGGTTTTACCGGTGCGGAACTTCTCCGCAATCCGCTCTCATCAACTGCGTCGCTGCAATTCACGGTAGCATCCCCGAGTCTCCCTTCTGCGACTGTTATCCACTGCCTGCGTTGATCCAGCTCAAGGTCGATTCGACTAGACACTTCTCCGGTAACCGCTGCGGGCACTCGTAGCGTAGAGCTGGCGGTAGTAGGATTGCGCTTAATGGATTCAGTTTTCGGTTTGCTCCTTCTCACCACCGAACCGCGTTCCGGTGGGGGTGCCACAGGCGGTGAAGATTACGTTGTCGTTGGCATCGAGAATCTCGATTGCTGAGGTTGCTGTAAACTCATCGCCGCTTGCTCCGAGTTTCAAGGCGATCTTAGCTCTCTGTGATCCGATGAAAGCGCCGCTTGCGTTATAGCGGTAGAAGATGAAAGCGAGTGAGTAATCTTGCGAGCCGTGTTCGCGCTGCCAAACTCCGTGGCCGGAACCACGCAGAGCCGGACTCAGACCGGGAGCACTAGCATATTCCGACATTGTCCCGCCTTCGTGAAAAGTCCATAGACCTGGAATAGAGCGGACCTGGTCGCCCGTTTGACAGTCACGCGTCGTTAGTGCCATTCGCCACACGCCTGTGATTGTCCTTTCGTGGTCGTCTGACAACGCCGACGAGTGTTTATCTGGAATGTTGTGACTGGAAACGATAGAAACTGTGATGGTCAAAGCCGTAATCACCGCCAACGCGAGGACTAGTGTTTGTTTCTTGAGATTCATACCTCGTGCGAAATTCTTGCTAAAGGTCATCATGATTGATCTCCTTTTCGAGAATGGTTTCTTCTGCCGCTCGGAGGTCTGGTGGAATCTTGTTAGCTTTGCCCCAGACCTTGTGAGAATTGCAGCCCTTGGATTCATTCAGCAAAAACAAACTCCAAACAGAGCTACTTACCTACAGGTATTCCTATTTCCCGCGGGAACTCAAACCTTCTAAGAGGTTTTTGTTACTCGGCCAATTCGAGGTGAAGCACGGCTGGGCCGAAGGAGTCGGAACTCGATGGCATCGGCGTCACCGCGTTGGAGAAGTGCTCATGTGACAGTCCCCAAGGCATGCACAGCCCCGACTTTTCAGGCGAACGGCGCTAAATGTGAAGAGCGATTATTTCCGCTGAATGGAGAGCAACCGCAAGAGATTCGGCCCGGAAGGGAGTGCGGGCTGGGCACAATGAATGAGCGGAAGGCTTGGGAGCGTGGCTGTCGGGGCCGCATCTTGCCGGGGATTTGCCTCTCGGCGGGCCGTCTGCACTCTTCCAATCTTGGGCGCAGGACCGGATACGAGGAAATCGTTGGAAGTATCGTCGTACAGGCTGAGCGATTCAGGGATTTCGCTACAAATTAGAACGAAGGCAAGCGAGAAGACCAGGAGGAGGCAGAATCTTCCGAGAAATCGCATTGGCAATGAGGTGCCTTTCTTAGCCAACCCGACATTAGAACTGAGGCACGATTTGCGGCAACCATACTCCGCACAATTCTCTCCGTCAATAAGAACTTGAGGCGAACTTGAGGACGAATCGTGATCTGCGCTTCGGATTTTGGATGGTGCGAGTTCATATTCCCAATCCAGTTTTCCCGCTGCTTCGACCCTGTTGCTGATAAGGACTTAGTGTGGCCGTAAGTGGTTTAGAATCACCAGTTGTGGGCGGATGCGGTTTCGCGGGCCGGACGGTCCTAAAGGACACTTACAAAAAACCAGCAGGGGGCTACAAAGGCACAGAGGCGTTTCGTTGGTCGGCTGGCTGCGCCCCACCTTGGCAACCAATACTCCGCTCAAGGAAGTGGGGCAGCAAGCAAGAACAGAAGTGCACCGAAATGGAAGAGAAACTACTTGCCAGGCCCTGCTGCCGTTAACAATCTTTTCTTCTCTGACTTAAAACTTAAAACGAACAACTCACGACTCTCCAGGCAGGACAGCCCCAAGTCATCAGGTCACGCGATTAGTTGCCGGCCGCGCGCGCCGGCTTCTCATCGGAAGGCTCGCCTTCCCGGATACCGCCGTAACGCCGCTCACGCTTCTGAAATTCCAGCAGCGCCTCGAGCAACCGCGCCCGGTTGAAGTCCGGCCAGAGCGTCTCCGTGACGAAAATCTCGGCATACGCAATCTGCCACAGCAGAAAATTGCTCACCCGCATCTCGCCACTCGTGCGGATCAACAGATCAGGATCCGGCAAGCCTTCCGTGTACAAGTGCCGCGAGAGCTGATCCTCAGTGACCTTGTTCGGAGTCCCATGGCCGTTGCGTTCGGAAAGAATCGCGTTCATGGCATCGACAATTTCCGCGCGCCCGCCATAATTCAGCGCCACGCACAGCACCATGCCCTTGTTCCCTGCTGTCTTCTCCATGGCATTCCGCGCATCGTTCTGCACCCCAGCGGGGAGTTCGTCGATCCGGCCAAGGAAGCGCATGCGGATATTGTTTTTCTGAAGGAGGGGCATCTCCTTGCGCAGATACTCGCGAAGGAGTGCCATCAGGAAGTCGATCTCAGTCTTGGGCCGCCGCCAGTTTTCCACGGAAAACGCATAAAGCGTCAGCGCTTCGATTTTCAATCGCGCGCACGTTTCGATCGTCGTGCGGGCCGATTGCGTTCCCGAACGGTGCCCCGCGATCCGTGGAAGGTGCCGCTTCTGCGCCCATCGCCCGTTGCCGTCCATAATCACCGCGACGTGCCTCGGCAGTCGCCTCAAGTCCAGCTTTTCGAGCAAGCTCGCCTCTTCCGACGTGACCGGGCCGAGCGAACCGGGTGTGGCGACGTGCAGAGTTTTGGAACTATGGCTATGGGACACGGTGTCTATGCAGGCTTTCTAAGGAAACCTCTTTACGACGCAAAGTTAACATACGCTTCGGGGGCAGCGCAACGTCAGATGCCGTATTCACCATCAGGGTGGCGGTGGCACGCTTTGCTGGAAGAGCGCCGTGTAGGTGAGGACCAAAGTCAGGGCGATCATGGCGATCGCCGTCACCCACGCAACGATATTGAAAGTCACCGTGTTGACGTAATCCCCCATCAGGTCGCGCCGGTTGACCAGCAGCAGAATGAATATCACCACCACTGGAAGCCAAATCCCGTTGCCCACCTGCGAAAAGATCAGAATCTTCCAAAGCGGCGCATTGGGCAGCAGAACGACGCCCGCACCAACCACGATCAAAATCGTATAGAGCCAGTAAAAAATTGGGGCCTCTTTGAATTTATGGTCGAGCCCCGCTTCAAACCCAAGCCCCTCGCAAATTACGTGCGCGGTCGAAAGCGGCAAAATGGACGCGGCAAAGAGCGACGCATTGAGCAGCCCAAAAGCGAATAGAATCCCCGCGCCTTTGCCCGCAAGCGGAATCAGCGCTTGCGCCGCCTGCGCGGCATCGGTGATGTCCCGGTGTCCGGAGACATGGAGCGTGGCCGCCGTGCACACGATGATGAAAAACACGATCACCATGCAGCTGATGCTGCCGAAGAGGACATCAGCGCGCGCCTGCCGATATTGACGCGGCCCCACTTTCTTTTCCACAAATCCAGCCTGAAGATAGAAGAACTGCCACGGGGCAATCGTGGTTCCCACGAGTCCCGTCAACATGAGCAAGTAGCCTGAATCGAGGCGAAGATTCGGAAGCACCGTCTGTTTCGCGGCGATCAGCCAATCCGGCTTTGCTAGAAAGGCGGAGAATACGTAGGACAAATACAGAATGCAGGCGAAGAGAAAAATAACCTCCACCTGGCGGTAAGTTCCTCGAATCACCAGCACCCACACGACGATCGCCGCGATCGGCACCGCCACGTACTTGCTCACCCCAAAAATCTGCATGGATGCCGCGACTCCGGCAAACTCCGCCACCACGTTGGCAAGGTCCACAAAAAAACCGGTGATCATCACAAAAAACGTCGAGCGGAATCCGAACTCCTCCCGAATGAGATCGGAGAGCCCTTTCCCGGTAACCACACCCATCCGCGCGCACATCTCTTCCGTGACATAGAGAGCAATCGTCATCGGAATCAGCGACCAGAGCAACGCGTACCCGTATTGCGCTCCGGCTTGCGTATAGACGGAAATTCCCCCCGCGTCGTTGTCCACATTGGACGTGATCAGCCCCGGCCCCACCACGGCCAGCAGCAGCGTCAGACGCCGGCGCAGTCCACGGATCTTCTTCTGCAAATCCGTGTCGCCCGCCCGCACGCGGTCAAACTTCGCCGAAATAACGTTCCAGTCCATCGATCCGCTCGAATTCCCTTCCTATTTCTTCACCAGCCTAGACACCACGTCGTCCACCGTGATGGCTCCAATCGGCCGGTTTTCTTTGTCGATTACGGTCAGCATCCGCAAGTTGTACTTGTCGAACAGCTCGAAGACTTCCTTGTCGTCCGCATTCGGGGGCAAGCTTAGTAGGGGTTCCGTCTTCAGTTCCGCCATGCGTTGATCGGCTGCCGCCAGAAGGAGCCGCGCAACGGGGACGGTGCCCGAAAACTGTGCCGAAATGTCCAGAAGCACGATCGTGTCAAGCTGGTCATAGTTCAACTCTTCCCCGCGCATCCACTCCAGAACTTCCTCTCGCGTGGAATCCTCGCCCACAGATGCGAAATCGGGGTTCATCATGCCGCCGGCCGTCGCGGCGTCGAATTCCAGCAATTCGCGGACCTCGTCGGCGTCCTGGCCGGGCATCTCATCCAGAAGTTCTTCGGATGTTTCCTTGGACAAGTCCGCCAAAAGGTCGGCAGCCGCGTCAGGGGCCATTTCTTCCAGAATGTCTGCCGCCTTCTCCGGATCCAGTTTTTCCACGATTTGCGTGGTGAGCCGCTCGTCCAATTCTGCGAGAACCGCGGCCGCGGTCTCTTCGTCCAGCGACGCGATAATTCCCTGCCGCTCCGCCGCGGACAGATCCTCCATGATTTCCGCCAGGTCCGCCGGGTGCAGATCCTCAAGCTTTTCGTGCGTAATACGCAGCTTCACGCGGCGCATGGGGTCCGGTTCAACCAAGTTCACAAACTCCCAGCGAATCGCGCTCTGCGGCAATTTGCTCTGCAGTTTGCGGACGACCTTGTAAGGCACCACCCCCTGGAGCAGCCGCCGCACGGCTCCCGGCAGCCCCACATCGACTTGCGTCAGACGCAGCTCGACGTTGCCATTCGTGCGGAACGGGGTCAGATCGACGTCATTTACTCGCACGACCTTTCGGCCGCGGGTATCAATGATCTGTTGATCCAGCAAATCCTTCTGAACCGCCAGCCACGATTCATTGGGCTGGTAAAGCTCAAGGGCCCTTTCGCTGACGCTTAACTCCATCTTCCCCGCCGCCACCGACGCAACTTGGTCGTGTTTGGCCACCAGTGGTTGAAAATGGCCTCGTGACAGCAGGTAATGAGAGACACGATTGGGGGCTTCCGCGGGCTCGATAAAGAATTCGCGCACACGTCCGACATAATTGCCGGCCAGGTCGTAAGTTTTAGCGCCCATCAATTCTGTCGCGTAAAGATCCATACGCTATCCCTCCTCGCGCGTCTCCGGGCTTTCCCGCGCAGCTTCTCTGCAGAACTCATTCCGGCAACAAAAAACCCGCGCACCGAAGATCCTCGGCCGCGGGCAAGTACCTCACACAAATGGACTTACCTTTAGCCGCCAGTGAACTCTCCCCACCCGACCGCTCGCGCTGTGGCTTGCGCCTCGCGCGACAACACCTGGACACCCAGCCGATAAGCCATTTTCAGGTTCCAACTTAGCCCGGACCGACTAGAGCCAGGTTCGAGTTCGCTGCCCGCACTCATTGAGAGGAAATTCACTCCACTTATGACGAAATTGCAGTCACAGTTACTTTGATAAGCTGCGCGCTTCGCGAAGTCAAGAAAAAAGGACTTTCGAAGCGATTTTTTTGTTCGAATGACTATGGGGAGGGTCTCTTGCGGTTCGGAAAGACCATGTGGCGCGGTTCCTCGCCTTTGCGGCGGCAGTCTTCCATGTACAAGCGAAGATAGTTCGTTAAGACATAGTCGCGTTTCGAAAATCCCAGTTCCTCGGCGGCTCGATCGATCGCCGCGGCGGGCCCCTCTAGTTCCACAAAGGTTCCTATGGGTGTTTCGTCCAGTTCAATCAGAAGACCGGCGGCCCAAGCTTTCGAATCGGGGATTCGAAAGGTCGTGCGGTATTTTTCATAACGGAACCAACCGCTCATCCCCAGCCCTTCGAAAATCCTTGTCAGATTCCCGGCTTCAGCGACCTCGACCTCAATCTCCTCTCGGACCTTGTATAACCCATGAGATGCAGTTTCCGCCCCGGCGCCTGTCGGTTGCACCATCGGCTGCTTGAAGGTCAACACCACGCGCTGTTTCGGTCCCGCCGTCTTCGACTTCCCTCGCACTTCGGGCGTCTCCGTTCGAATGCGCAGCAATTGCCCGTGCTTGGCAAGTCCACCCTGCGGAGTATCGAAAATCACATTTTCCTCATGAACTTTGGAGGTTCCGGGGCCGGCGGGGAGCGCTCCGATGCGCTTCAAAGCGCGATGAAACGCGGGCACATCGCTGATCTTCAGCTTGATTTCAGTCTCTCTTGCCATTAAGTTCCCACGCCCGCCGGAGGCTGCTTTCTCCCGCCGCCGACTTCCGATAGTATAGCGAACGCACCCGAATGATTCCGCGCGTCGCCCCACCCCGTCGCGCGCATGAACGATGGACTGTATTGCGGCCCTTGTTAAAGATGGACCGCACCCCGGTCCTCGACAAAAAAGAGATACATGAACCCGGACGCCAAAACCGCTGCGCCAGCGCCAACGCAGGAAACCTCAGCAGATAGAGTTACCAAGCCTCCGGTCGCCCGGCGCGAACCCGTGGAGCACGTTTTGCATGGCGACCGCCGTGTCGATCATTACGCCTGGCTGCGCCACAAAGAAAATCCCGAAGTCATCGCCTATCTGAAGGCCGAAAACGCATATACCGATGCCACTCTGAAGCCCACGGAAACATTCCAGGAGAAGCTTTATCAGGAAATGCTGGGACGCATCCAGCAAACGGACTTTACCGTCCCCTACACGCTTCGCGGTTACCAATATTTCACGAAGACATTTGAAGGCTTGCAATACCCTCTGTACTTTCGCCAGCCCGGTACTGCATTCTTTGACGAGCAACTCCTCCTCGACTTAAACGCCCTCGCTGAAGGTCATTCGTTTTTCTCTGTGGAGTCCTTTGAAGTCAGCGAAGACAATCACCTGTTGGCCTATTCGACCGATAGCACGGGCTTCCGCCAATACGTCCTTCAGGTCAAAGACCTGCGCACTGGGACTACCTTTCCCGAACGTTTCGAACGCGTCACCAGTGTCGCCTGGGCCTCCGACAATCGCACGCTGTTCTACACCGTCGAGGAGGAAACGACGAAGCGCTCTCACCGGCTCTATCGGCATATTCTGGGCTCCAGCGAAACTGATCCGCTGATATTCGAGGAGACCGACGAGCGGTTTCGAATCGCGGTGGAACGCACGCGCAGCGGCGCTTTTCTACTTCTCACCATCGCGAGTCATACGGCCAGCGAAGTCCGCTACTTGCGCGCCGATCAGCCCAGCGGAGAATTTCGGCTGGTCGCTCCGCGCGAAGACAACCATGAATATTACACTGATCATCATCCCGGTCCGCTTGCCGCGGAACATCCCGGGCCGGCGCCGAATTCGAATGAGGGAGTGTTTTACATTCGCACGAATTCCGGCGGGCGCACCTTCCGGCTCGCGACCGCCCCAGTGACCGACCCTCGCCGTGAATTCTGGCGCGAGATCATCCCCAATCGCCCGGACGTCATGCTTGCTGCCGCGGAAGTTTTCCAGACCCACCTTGTACTTTTCGAACGCGAGGGCGGCCTGCCATATCTCCGCATAGTGGATTTGACCGCAGACGCTCCAAACGCCCTTGCGGCTTCGCATCGCATCGAATTCGCCGAGCCCGCGTACAACGCTTCCATCGGTGAAAACCCGGAGTTCGGCGCCTCCCATGTGCGATTTCAATATGAATCGCTTGTAACTCCTCGCTCCATCTTTGACTACGACGTTCACATGCACGAACGAAGCCTTCGGAAGCAGCAACCCGTTCTCGGCGGCTACGATCCGTCGCAATACGTTAGCGCGCGTTTGCATGGCACAGCTCCGGATGGCACGCGCGTGCCTCTTTCCATCGTCCATCGCCGTGATACGCCGCGCGATGGCTCGGCCCCGCTTCTTCTCTATGGTTACGGCAGCTACGGAATCTCAGTGCCGGTCACTTTCAGTTCGAATCGGCTCAGCTTGCTAGACCGCGGGATGATCTACGCCGTCGCTCACATCCGCGGCGGCGGCGAGCTTGGAAAGCCGTGGCACGACGCGGGGCGCATGAAACAAAAACGCAACACGTTCACGGACTTCATCGCCGCCGCCGAACACCTTATCGCGCAGCGCTACACGACGCCGGAAAAACTCGTCATTGAGGGCGGCAGCGCCGGCGGCCTTCTCATGGGTGCCGTGGCGAACATGCGCCCCGATCTTTTTCGCATGGTCATCAGCCACGTGCCCTTTGTCGACGTGTTGAACACCATGCTCGATGCGTCTCTTCCGCTGACCGTCGGCGAATACGAAGAATGGGGCAATCCGCAAATCGCGGAAGATTATTTCTACATGAAGTCGTATTGTCCGTATACCAACCTGGAACGGAAGCCTTACCCCGCGATCTTGGCAAAAACGGGGCTGAACGACAGCCAGGTGATGTACTGGGAGCCGGCAAAATACGTTGCGAAAATGCGCACGCTGAAAACCGATTCGAAGCCGCTGCTGTTGAAAACCAACATGGGTGCGGGACATGGCGGCGCTTCCGGGCGCTATGACTATTTGCGCGAGATTGCCCTGGACTATGCTTTCTTCCTGACGCAACTCGGAATTCTAGGATGACATCAGATGGCGCTCACTCTCATTCTATCGTTCGGGGCGGGACTTGGAGGATTGGTCCCCGGGCTGCTGGCCTGGTATTTGGTAGGAACACGCCAATATCGAAGAACTGGGAATCTACTCATAATTGGCCTCGGCTATTTTTTGTTGTTGGCGACATCTGTGGGGTCACTATTGTTGTTGATAAGCGGCCTGGAAGGCCTGGGTGTTGGGCGGCACTCTCAGCGTGACGCAGCGGTGTATGCATACACAGCCAGCTTGGCGTGTGGGGTCTTCCTAGCCGGGCGGAGCGAGATCAGATGGCGAAGGTCAGTTGGCCTTCACGACAAAACTCTGCCGCCGACAAGACGTAAAGAATAGAGGTGTCGCGCGTGAGTAAGAATTTTGAGGCAGGCCTGGGGGACGCGGGCGCTGACTCCATCCACTGACGAATGAGCGAGCCGACAACACCGCTGATGATGCAGTATCACGCCATCAAGGCGCGGTATCCGCACGCCCTGCTGCTCTTCCGCCTGGGCGATTTCTACGAACTGTTCTACGAAGACGCGATCATCGCCGCGCGCGAGCTTCAGATCACTCTCACCTCGCGCAACCGCGAAAAGGGGCAGCCTATTCCCATGTGCGGCGTTCCATACCACGCCGCCGAAGGCTACATCGCGCGCCTGATCCGCGCCGGCTTCAAGATCGCGATTTGCGATCAGATGGAGCAGCCCGGCCCGGGCAAAAAGCTCGTTCGGCGCGAAGTCGTGCGTGTCATCACCCCGGGTACCGCCACCGACGTCGCCCTCCTCGACGCTCGCGAAAACAATTTCCTCGCATCCGTCGCCAAACATGCTTCGGGTTCGCCTATCGGCCTCGCTTTCGTCGACCTTTCGACCGGCGAATTTCAGGCAACGGAATTCTCCGGCGCGCGCGCCGATGAAGCTCTTCGCGACGAACTTCAGTTGCTTCGCCCGAGGGAAACTCTGCTTCCCCGGCCGCAACAGCTTTTCGAAACGGCGAAGACATCGCTCCTGGAAGGCGTCGGTGGCGTGGAATCCCGCCTCGAAGATTGGGTCTTTCAGCGCGACTATGCCGAGCGCATCCTGCGCGAACAGTTTGGCGTCGCAGAACTCACGGGTTTCGGCCTCGACGAGCACCCGCAAGCACTGGCTGCGGCCGGCGCCATCGTTCACTATCTCCGAGAAAATTCCGCGCGCGGAGACCGCTCTGGGCCTGTCAATGAAAACGTGGATGCCTCCGGCGTCGAAGCATTGCGGCATCTCGACCGCGTCCGCTACTACGAGCAACACGACGCTCTCGCCCTCGATCCCGTATCCGTCCGCAATCTGGAGCTGCTCGCGCCCATCTTCACCGAGGACGCCGGCCGCACGAGTGGACCTACAACTCTTATCGCCGCGCTTGACGCCACCGTGACCGGCATGGGCGCGCGCCTCTTGCGCTCGTGGGTGCTCCGCCCGCTCATCGACAGCGAGGCCATCGACGCCCGCCTCAATGCCGTCGGACACCTCGTGCAACAAACCGTCGTGCGCGGCGAAATCCGCAAGGAACTCAAAGGCATCCTCGACCTCGAGCGGCTCACCAGCCGGATCACCCTGGGTCTTGCGACTCCGCGGGAGCTTGTGGCGCTGCGCAAGTCGCTGGTGCAGCTTCCTGTGCTTAAGAATTTTCTTACGCCGCAGCCCGCCGGGGGCAGCGAACTCCTTCGTGACCTTCATCAGGAAATCGACGAACTCGCGGACGTCCGCGATCGGCTGGAACGCGCCATCGCCGACGAGCCGCCGGCCCTGGCCACCGATCCCGGCATGATCCG